>Ga0210059_1001954_pt1 | contig 31822 bp, 13 predicted proteins | sample Ectturendosymbi2_FD_188042 | JGI IMG/M metagenome (GOLD analysis project Ga0210059, IMG submission 188042) | Ecteinascidia turbinata endosymbiont from Florida, USA - Sample 2 (SPAdes) (version 2) | ecosystem: Host-associated > Tunicates > Ascidians > Unclassified | place: Key West, Florida... | reverse complement strand
CCACATCTCTCCACAGTCATGGGAAACACTTGCTGCCGATCGCAACAGATGGCGTGCCTCTCTGAGTTTTGGTTATTCATTGTCAGCCACAAGCTACGCAGAAAAAAATGGAGAAGCGACGAGCTCATCGTCGACAACGACGGGATGGGCCATGATGAGGGTTTTTATTAAAAAGGACCTTAGCCAAAACAGTTGCACAACTTGGCAATGGCTCTACTGAATAAAGTTGTTGAATGCGCTTACCTTGCACTTAAGGCCTTGTAATCAGTGCTGAGGAACAAAAAGCCGGATGTCCTACGTGGCAGGGTTTGACAATAAACTTTTCGAAATTAGACGTCTGTTGGTAACGAACGAAGTAAAAACAACACTACGCACGCGCAACTAGAAGAAGCCCAACCCAACAACCAGACCAAGTTTGCAAGTCACGATGGAGGCTGCAAGCCAGCGTTTCTCAATCAGAGACGGTTTATACTTATTTCACCTGTTTTATCAAAATTGGTCCCACACCTTAAGACGCCTCCGCACAAGTGCCGGCAGAGTTAATATTTAAAGCCCTTTGTACATATTCTAAGAGAATTGAACCAATACTCAAGCGTGGAGTGATCAATGAAACATTTTTTACGTGACTGAGATTATACAAAATTTATTAGTATAGCATACCATATGCAGTAAGCTTAGCGCGGCATGCCTTTTTTAACGAAACGTACTACTACTTCTGTTCTTGGCGCAATATTACTAACTGTAATTCATCACTTACCATCGTTTTTAACATTAAACGTGTATTCGAGCAGAGGTCCGATCTGGTTCGTGAAGCGGATGGCCGATTCTCCAAGGATTAGTGCATTAGTATATCGCACCTGTCATTAATAAATATAAAAAATTGCTCGCCCATACCTTAATGTCAGCGCAATGGATTTCGCACAAGCGTGTGTACAAAATCATCAGTGTTTATGGTCACACACGAAAAACACCCTGGATAAAAGAAGGCAATTTGACGTACAGCTGTGGAACCTCGTGATATTTTCAGTAAGGCTCATGACTCTTCACAAGAAGCGAAAACCAAAAAGCACTCCTGTCAAGCGTTGGTAGGTTACTTTGCTGGCCTGCCGTGTTTACGTGAATACGTAAAAAACAAGCGCGCATACCTGCTGCGGTTTTCCGTAACTGGTGACCGATAAGAATGCTTCCACAATGACTTTCGAAGAGATAACGACAGGAACGAGGCCGGGGTTTTGGCTTGTGGTAGATAGCGCTACTTCCACTGTAATCTGCACAAAAACGTTACGATGAAATGTTTCCTATCGCAAACACATAATTGCGACTTAAATGAAAAGGCCAAGAGTGAAACGATTGGCAAATGGCAAGCAGGAAATTTGTAAAGTCAAAAGCGGTTCAGTTACGCCACTGTTCTACCGTGCTCACTGTAAGAGCTTGCAGCAAACTTCAAGTCAGTTTGACCAAACCTGCATTTTAAATCAATATTGGGACAATAGAAAATTCAAGTTTTTCAACAAAGTGGGAAGAGTTGGGTAGTTCGCTTTTTATCTTGTGCAACTGTTGTTCTTCAGAAAAATATCCTAATCACTTCGTTTTTACATGTTGAAAACCAAAAAGGTGTTCTTCAAGAGCACTGCGCGCTTGAGTCGATTAGTGTGATAACTAAAAGTTTTGTGATGTTCACAACGAATTCCATGATTTGAGGCTGCAAGCGGCTTCGCGATGTGATGACGTGACTTGCAAACGAGAAAATGGAGAAGTAGCAAGAAAATATTTAATAACTCTGAAGCACTTTCCAATACTGCAAGCTTTAAAATAATTGCCGCATTTTTGTTTTTTTAAGAAAATGAGCCACTTTCGATCACAAGACCTTACGAAGATACTGCGAAGGAAAACACTGAAGTATATTCCCTTTGCCAACCATAAATCTAGAGGACAAGAAATACTTAAAGATAAATGTTTTAGACTCAATATTTTTTATTGCAGGGTTTTTTTACTTTGTAACACTGCTTATCAGCGTTTTTTTGACACCACACTAAATTCTCAAAAACTTTATTTTGAACTTCCTAAAGGACCTGCGCCATCTTCATGCGTCTCGGTAGGTTTTGTTCAGAAAGCAAAACACTACATGCATACAAATAAAGAATATGTGATAGTTACACTGCATGTTTAGTCATACAGTACTATGGCACACTGCAAAATTTTGTAAGAGTGTTCTTTAAAACTCTGAGATACCTGTGAAATCTTTAAAGCAGAGCATAAACTTCAATACAAACGTTTCAGATCAGTTACCTACGCCATCAACAGCTTACCTTATTTGTGCATTTGAAACATGGTACAATTGATAATAAAGATATATACCTTTTAAAAAAGCTGCATCCATGATTTTTTCTGTGGTAAGTCTACAAAGTTTACTGTTGATGGCCTAATCAAAAGCAATATCGAAAAACGTGTTCATTTAGCTGCAGATAACTTCTGACTTGATAATAAACGTTTTGAAATATGAAAATATTTGCAAAAATTGTGAAAATGACACGATTTCCTTGTTTTTGTCGGAATCCAAATGGTAGGTACAAATTTACTGACTTCTACAATTTTATCCATTCCGCACATAGTTTATAGTATTTCATAAAACTGACGGTTGTTCTAAACTCAGCGATCTGTAGATAAAATACTGACCAACTCTGTGTTGAGGTCCAGCTGTGAAGCATCCAGCTGAATTGCAATTGTATCTTTGCTATCAGTTTCGTAAGGATTTCCTAAACTGCATGTTACAAACGTTGTTCCCCCTGTGAAAAGAGCAAACAGACGTGTGTTGTAATTATCTTTCGAAAGTTGAAAGAAACAAAATTGTATAGTAAGGTAGCATGAACCATGAACCAATTTAAACTCGAACTGCTTTTGATCACTTAATTTATGTTGATCCATATTTGTGCCACTATGCGCTCGTAACAGTACGCAGAGTAAAGTGTTTGCGTAAAGATGCAGTTACGTTTTCTGCGCTAGTAAACATTCGCTTGGAATTATTCGTTGGACTGGCATTAGAATAACGAAATACTTGGTATAAATTATTTCCTTTTTAAAGAAAATTTTCAGGTCGATTTGCCTTAACTGTCCTGGGCCAAATCAGCAATATTGTCAGCATAGGCTTTTGGACTTTGTTTGGCTGGTTTTCTCAGCAGTAAGAAATCGTTTGAACGTTTTCTACAAAATGAATGATTTCAGCAAAACTGTTGAGCTGTAAGATATTACAACAAAAATATTTAAAACTATATTTCAAGATCTTTATAAAAAGTGTGAATCATACTGTAAATTGCGGTTCATGTTATTTAAAACGGTTTTTCTGCAAGCAGTTTAAGCCAAAATCGGACAAAATTAATATTCAAATTTATAATAATGGTTTCGAAATTAATAATACCCTCTGGCTGATACACGTTAACAGCTCATAACTAAATTTGTGTTTCATCTTACCATATTAAATCCATAACAATTTAATAATGTCCATTAGACTTGGCTTCCATGTTCAAAAGAAATTCATTCTAAAATGCTACCGTAAGTGTGAAAAAGTACTTACAGTGCACAGACAATTTTTGAAAATGAGGAGTTTTATTTCAGCAAGATGGAGCACCACCACATTACCATCACTATTTTTGCATAGATTAGATCTTAGAAAACAGGTGGATTGAACGAAGAGTTTTCATGTAACACTCCCACGTTCACCAGATACCACACCACTGGACTTTGCTCCAGGCTGTGCTTAAAACGAAAAGCGATGAAATCCCAAGCGTCACGAAATATTCCGTTTGTTATTTGAGCAAATGCTCGATCATGCTTTCACTTGAATGATTTTTGCTTTCAATTCAGCAATCTTTCACAGACTTTTTGAAGCGACCTCAAATTTGAAAAAACTCTAATTCTGTTTAAGTACTCACGACCCCAGTACACCCACATCGTGAACCTGAAGGTATATTTATGTTTATGTAATTTTCTGTACACCAAACATTAAATTTTGAGAAGCAGAAAGTCTGCAATAAAAGTTTATCCATAGACATGTTTCAATGACTAATGGGAAGAATGCGTTTGCATGTTGTCTACCAAATATACGTATCCACTTCATATGACTTCGTAAGGTTAACGCAAAGCATCCATTTACAGTGCGTTGATTGTTTGTAGTCCTGTGGTTACACAGGTCATGGTCTTGGCAGTGTTATTGTTGTACTTCAAGCCAGGGTTGTACTTTCTCGTCAACATACCGTTGTCTGTGTTACAGGAAGATAGTTAAAAACTATAATAGATATATTGTGTTGAAGGCCTATGGCTGTTTTTTCTGCATCGGAAATTGATGTGGATACCAACATTTGAGAGCAATCCTGTTTTAAACTCATTGGTAGAAGTGGCATTCTGTATTAAATTTGGTGTCAGTGCTGCTATACTGATGTACTAATCATGAAACTTTGTTTGTCTGATATTGATTGCAATATAATTCATTTGTTGTGTTCGAAACGCTACTTGAACTAAGCCTTTGTCAGTAAAGTTTGTTATTAAAGTTGAGTTGGTCATTTGTTACTTATTTCTTTCTTGTAGCATTTTCTTGCAAAACTGATCAAAAATCAACACAACATCTCATCTGAATCAAATATTTAAAAAGATAAGGATTTGGAAAAGAATAGCGAATGATTACGCGTTTTTTAAGAACATAGGAAAGCATATATTTGATCAACCAAGAATATCAGGGAATGATTACACCCGATATACAAAAGCAACTATCGTTTCAAAATTAACAGGTGTTTTTTTATATGTACCAAATCAACTATTGTTTTAAATGTCAAATTGCCTCTGGTTCATATTTTTAAGTAAACCGTTAAACTGTTGAGCGAGCCATGGGTGGTCTGGATTGAAAAAGAACACGCCCTCGATCATCGGGCGGTTATTGCGCTGGATATTGCAGGCTATGGACGGTCCGAGTTCAAAAAACTTGGATCATGCCATGTCTGCCGCAGGCCTGCAAAAATCAGAAAACATTCAAACTAAAATAAATAGTTCCGATTGGGGAGCTGCAATCAGGGTTGCAGACTTCCAGTTAGTCAAAATCCTGGGGTGGGGCAAATTGCGTGTTTTTCTGAAATTCAGCAGTTTTAAACAAATTTGAAAGGAGTGATATCCCTTTTTCTATTCCAAGTTGTGACTGAGACTTCATATCTTGTTCCTAGCTTTTTTTAGTCCATTTTTCAAAGAAAAAAGCACTTAGAAAAATACTAGACCTCCGTAAAATATTTTCAAGTTCGAAGAAAGTAATCAGTCAAAGTTAGTTCTTATGCCTTAAATGCTTCATGTTTCGAGGTATGTTTTGAGCAGCCACTTCATTTGCGAAATTTCGGATCAGTAGTTCTTAACCTGGGCTCAGTGCGTTAGCAGTATCATGAAGGGGTTGGCGAAAATCCGATGCGTGGTTCATTTTGTGAGTTAGTAAATAGAGTAAATACCTATGTTTTGAAGAAATCATACTTTACTTTTACGATTACGAAGGGATCGGTGAATACACGTTTGAAACTTGCGTGCTCAGTACCTCCAAAAAGACTAAGAACCTTTGCTTCAGAGATTTAACAAATCTCAAATTACCGTATTCGTACATTGCCACAACCAACTTACCTGTTTCTGACGTGAAACATTCAATCTTCGCTCCCGAGTCCGTAAGGGTGGTGTAGCTGTCGTAATAAACGCGCGGTGGAAGCTTGGCCTTGACAAAAGCTTCGTGGGCTTCTTCACCATCGTTCCAAACATCAATCTTGAGCGTGATTGTGCGATTGCTTCCTGACAACATAGAGCTTTGTGATAGAAATATGAACCCTCAAATCAGACAAAGGACTTTCTACAAGGAGGTAAGTGTAGTTCTGCTCAATAGGAGCTCTGTGGTGCCTGAGGCGTCTCAAGAAATTCTGTGAGGTTTCGCGAAAATGCAACAGATATGCGATAAGTGCTTGCTTGCGTATGATGAAGAGTCAGTTTAAAATGTAAGAATGCAAAATTAGTTCATATGAACTGTAGATTTAGACTACGAAATTAGACCATTTTTGTAAACTGTGACTGAGTCACTTGTCTTTATGTACGCGAAGATATGAACTTTTGACATTACCTCGCTCACACTGACGGTTCTAAAAAACTAGTGAGGTTAATTTAAAAAAACAGTGACACGATTTTTATATACTAACTTTGATTTTGAAAAATAATAACCCAAATATCACAGTTCGCACGTCCTGTTTCAATCCTGCGAAATCGGAATTTAGGAATTTGATATTTTAGAAAAATGATTTCAAAGAATGCAACAGTACAGCAGACAAGAAGCAGTTTTGCAATATACTTATGATAGTGCTCCAGCGTTGTTTTGTAAACTTAAAAACGACAGCATCTGTCTTACGTTGTATGTTTACGAAATGTTTGAAAAAACGAAAAACTGTACGCACTTAACTCCAAAAAGATTAAGTCCTTGCTGTCAACCATTAAGAACTGTTTAACCATTTATATGTTTGAATTGAGTAAATCGTGGGTGGAAAACCTACGGCCCGTGACCAAATGTGGATCGTGTGAACGTTAATTATGACCCGCACCAGAATTTTCGTTACCTACGTGAGAGCACAACATCGTGTCCAAATGAAACTTTATGATAAGACGATATCTGGGCAGTGAGTTGAGAGAATTCTATTTTGCTCATTCTCATAGTTTTTCTCCTTATGTTCTTGTGTAGATAAACGTAGAATTGCAAAATAAAATTCAATATTTTTGCGACCCGCCAGCGATATTTTACAATTGATGTGGCCTGTTGTGGTAAATAGATTCCATACATGTAGATTGACTCACTGTTAATTATGTTCAAATTTGCAAACTTGAAAGTTTAACAGCGTTTATAACAGTGGATCCCAAAGTGGGCGGTACCGCCCCACTGGGGGCGGTGAGAAACTCTAGGGGGGCGGTGAAGCAGAAATGGGCGGTTGGGGGGCGATAGGAGACCAAGTTAATAATTACATTTCTGTTGTCTTACTAACTTTGAGTGACCGAATGTCATAAAAAACAGTATGATCAACAAACATGTATGCATGTAATTTGTAAACAAAAACTTAGCGTTTTGGAAACAAAACAGAGGTGATATACTAGGAGCTAAATTGATGAACTGCACTTTCCACCACTACAGGTAAGCTGCACAGTAAAACTGTCCTCCTCTATAATGAAATGATTATGAATGGAATTTTCGTCAGCTGCGCTTCCTGGCACTGGGAAACTGCTGCTTAATAATGCCCGTTTCGTTACAGTGACTATCACCGGTCAGGTTTGAGAATGTACGCTTGCACTTAGAATCAGCCTGTAACCAAAAGCGTGAGCCAATTTTGGATGGAGTGGTTTAATGATCACAAATATACCGTATATATTCGCTTATTAGCCGCACTTTTTTACCTGGAATATGGCCTGTATTTTGCCTGCGGCTTATACGCGCAACATACCCAGTGGGACAAAGTTTTCGCGTGAGCGAACAGATTCTCTGGACAGATGTTCGCGACGACACCCATGACACAGATGAAGAAGATGAAGATGACACCTACGACCATCTACCGTACTTATAGACGAACTTCCTTCTTCCGACGAAGATTTCTTAGGTTTTGAACAATAAAATTGACTTTTATTACATTTGCCTGTAAAAATCAATATTTTGTGGTTGATTGATCGCGCAGGGTCTTCACCGGTGAAAAGGTCAATTGACCTGCGGCTTATTCGTGAATTACCCTTGATTCTCGGTATATGGCTAAAATTTCTGCTGCGGCTTATCTGCGGATGGGGCTAATAAGCGAGTATATACGGTAATAATAACCTTGTACGAGTTCAATTCGAAAGTAGAAAGGCAATTTATATTTTTTACAGATAGTGTTAGGTGCCAACAAGAATACGTTACCTAAAGGGAATCGAAAAGATTCCGGAAAACAGAAGTGTGTTTCAGAACGCACTTTAGCTTGAGCAGCGCCAAGGAAATCCAGGGAGAGAGAGATGGTATAGCCAGTGGACGAATGCAAGTGTCAAGGCTAAGTCCAAAAACTTTTAAAATATGCAGATTAAATTCAATCCTGCACTGCTCCGAACTCAAAATTTACTAAAAATGTGGCAGAGTATTAATGGATTGATTGATCAAAGGACACCAAAGGGTTTAGAAGTGTCCTGCTAAGTTTAGGCAATGTGGTGCACTTGGATAATGATGAAGAGAGTTTGTACGCCTGTTGCTGCATACAAGGTGACTGTCAAAGGGTCCAGTATCTTGGCTGTCACAGTCCACAGATATCTTCACGAAGTTCAGTGAAGTTAATTTGCAACTGCAGGGGAATGGTGTGAGCCTCATTAAAGCTAAATCAGCAATCTTCACCTTCTCGTTCAAGTTTAATGCTGTTCAAACGAAATCGAGCCCTTCATGAACTCTAACAGTTTCCAAATCATCAACTGTAACAGTTTCCAACTGCTAAATGAGTTAATTTGCTAAATTAAGTTTTATAGTGAAATGCATCTTTGCGCTCATTCTTGTTTTAATCATTTTCAAAGATCCCAAATATACAACATGAAAAAATTGTGTTGATATGTGTGCTAGGGATAGTATGGGGGCGATAGAAATTTGTTTGTCAGAAAAGGGGGTGCTAGCTAAAAAAAGATTGGGAAACACTGGTTTATAACAATCTTTGCCGTTTGCGGTTCACAAACAATAATACCTTGTTAGTTCAGTTAACTCACAAAACCACAAATACTTTCACAGCGCATTGCTGTCAAATAACAACAATTTGCAAAATATTTTAGGCGTTTAAACGCTGTCATCAACACAGGTTGCGTATAAAATCAATTGCCAATTTAGTGCTTTAGACGTAGAAAATGTTTCCTTGACTAGCAAAATATTTAACCGTTGGTACGTGCCACGCAGATCCTTTTGGAGAGCGGAACAAAGAAAAAATATAAGGTTTTCAAACATAAGTTGGCTTGAAAGGATAAACCGCTTGCATGCAGTTATACTGGACGGCGTGCAAGAACTAACTCTTTTGCAATGCCCGTACCTGGTCAAATTTCAAAATCAATTCGTGTATCCAGTACTAGTATCGTTATTAACAGGACATTCAATCCTGAAGCGGAATTATCCTTCTATTTGAAAGGACCGAAAACGGAGTCACCGCAATGGAAATCATAAAAAACTGACCTCTGTCACTCCTAAGTTTATGGCAAACATCTTTCAAGCCACGCGTTTTTAAGTTACGTATGAAGGAAGGTCTTACGAACCTACTAGAACTTCGTCGGGCAGAGTTCCATTTACTTTAAGGTTGCTCTGGCAACCATCGTTACCACAATTGTTGGCTAAAGCTACGGTGACAGTTCGTCGATTCGGATGATCTGGATCCAGTATAGGGTCGCTGATCACGTTGAAAACAGGATCTCCGGGGTTCTCCGGAGTGATCGGAATTTCGTCACTTGCTAACTTAAAACCTGCAATGAACGATTCAAACTGATTAGTGCACAGCACCCAACACACGTTTTGTCAAGGAAAGCAAGTGCAGCAATTCCTTTCAAGACGCCAATTAATATATAAACGGCATGGTGCTTTTCTAAAATTACTCAAATGAAAAGACTGCTGGCTTCACACAATTTTTCAAAGGACGTTTTTGGTTCCACGGAAAACGAATATTGTATTTTTTGTTGGCAAGATTGGAGGAATTATTTAAAAATTTATCTGCAACATTAAACGGAAAGAAATATCTAGTAACTTCATCTGCAGTAATCGATGGCAAAGGTTACCGCTGGTTTATCTTGCAGCGAATTACTGCACTTACTGAAGTCGACTTTGACCGGCGATAAGCGATCTTTCGCATTTCCTCTGAAGTAAATGCGTTTGAAAGATCCTGGACAAATCTGCAAACCTGAAAAATAAATCTGATAATTACACAACTCAGATTTTCTAGTGGTTGGTAATTTGCACCATCTTCAAACTGCCATAATGTCTCAGTTTCTCACTGCTGTGTTCACAACGTCCTCGGATTATTATCACGTACTGGCGACCATTGCAAACTAAAATGAGTTTGCTTGCAAGCATGGCGCGTATGAAATGCTTACAAAATGGAAAAAAACAGATTCCACGTTTTTGTGTCAGTTTTTAATCAATGCATCAGTTTAGTTTTACAAAGGTAATGCTAAGGAATGCAAAGATCTCCATTCCGATCCTGTTTGTTTAATACCTGCTTCAGTGAGGTTAACAACACCGTTGATAATGCTCGGTCCGTCCACTGAAGTGAAATGAGCGCGAGGCTGTCTCTGATGTCCATTTTGAAACTCGGTGTCGAGTGTTAAAGAATAGATGATTGGAACGTTTTTTTTGTATTCATTGTGCCTGGCAGTGTAACTGACAAAAGCAAAATGGCCGTTAAACGCTGCATTTATTTATCTTTCAGTCAAACCGCAGCAGGTAGGAAGTGCTTTGCCGAGATAAATACGAAAAAACAAAAACTTTTCATTAAACCATGTGATACGGCGGTGCAATTTGAGTACTTGCATAATGCGGTTTTGTAACTCCATTAACGTTGGTTTTAAAACCTTTATAAGAACAATGTTCAACCACCAACACAACAAAGCCATTTTCATGTTTTCACTTGAAATGTTATGGCTAATTAAGCTTTTAAACTTCAGAGGCAATTCAACCTCACTAACACGCGCAAGCAGATCAGCCATGCGGACAACAAACCACACCGTTGGTAGTATTTTCAAAAGTACTCTCCGCTGCTTTGTAATGTGAATTTTTTGGTGTAAAAATAATGCTACATAGCGGCCAACAAAAACAGTCTGCATCCCCTCATTTTATAGCTTGGGTTGCAAACACAAACAAGAAAGGAAAACGATTTGATTTAACACTAGCAATTGCAGCCAGTGGTGTGTTTAAGGGGAGGCGAGCGAGGCACTTGCCTCGCCCCCCCCTCCCCCTTGAGGTGTTACGCGCTTAAATTTTCCTTATTTTTGGTAAAAAACTTATTATTCACTCATATAATGTGCTACAAAGCAGATCATAAGTAAGTACTCTCCTTTCAATAGGCCCCTCTACAGAAACTATAATGTGCAGGTACTTTGCTTTCAAAGGGGTCCCCAACAGCCACTGAAATGTGTAAGTACTTGCTTTTTAAACATCATTGAAGGGGCCCCTAAAAGAAACTGCGATGTGTAAGTATCTTGCTTTGACAGGGGCCCCCATCAGCAAGCGTAATGTAAAGTTCCTTGCTTTCAAAGGGGCCACCTACAGCAACTTTAATATGCAAGTACCTTTCTTTCAAAGTGGCCACCAGCAGCAACTTTAATATGCAAGCACTATACTTTCAAAGGGGCCCCAAACACCAATCGTAATGTATAAGTGGTGAGAACCTTGCTTTCAAAGAGGCCCCTACAGCAATTGTAATGTGTAAGTACCTTGCTTTCAAAGGGACCCCAAACAACAACTGTAATATGTAAGTACCTTCCTTTCAAAGGGGCCCCACGACCATCTCCAATGAGCAAATTAAGAAACGCTTCAAACCAACTTCTATACCTAAAAAATTGTGAGTTAAAATTTCTTCCAAAAAGTTGTGAAAAAACCCTACAAATTAAGAGCAAATACTTATGCCAAATGATTACTTTTTGTACCAAATGATAATTTTTTATACCAAATGATGATTTTTAGAGGTTGAAGCATTTGGTGTATTGATAATTTTATGAAAATGCCACAGTTGAATAGAAAGTAGTCTTTTTTATCTCTCTGAGTTGAAAAGGTTAGACAAATGTCTCTTTTTTTGTGATGTTGTACCTTAGTGAACATTTCCATCAGAAAATAGGACAACATGCAATTGTTATAGCACGGACCACACTACATCTTTTAATTTATAGGACATTTTCTTCTTAGTTTACAAAGTAACTTTGTATTGTTGGTGTTGTGCTGCAAAGACTGTTAACAAGCAAGACTACATTCATGCTTCTTATCAGGTAGCAGAAATGGCATTTTTGAGTATTATGAGTAGGCCTACTCATTTTTCTATAGATATTTCTGGTAATTTAGGTGGTTTGAATTTGGCCTATGCTTGAAGTCACAGGTTATTTGAAGCTTGACTAGCATATGGTTGGTAGTGATGTTTAATTTTTTTGACAGCTCTTATAGCCAGAATAAGTTGAACCATTTTTTCTTAGCACAGATTTAATCAATTGTGTAGGCTGCTTGCTGCTGCAGAAATGTTTGCGGTAAGGCATATGATGAATTATTTCCTACTTTTGCACATTTTTCAAACAACTAGCGTCAATGCAAGATGAGGGCAGCCTTGACGCATCCAGCCTCAAAGCTTTCCAAAACAAGTCTCAGGTTAGATGCTATGTTCTTGTACTTGAAAGGATGAAATTTAAAACAAATTTAATGCTTTAAATCTTCTAGGTTGTTGTTCATAGTTTCATGGATTCCCATAAAGACATGAATGTGAACAAATTCAGGATACCAACTACCAAGCATTTTTTCATAGGGGGATAGTGTGAAACTTTCAAAGGGGTAAACTTTGTAGTTTAATGATGGTGGATGCAGAGGAAATGGGGTGCAAAAATAAAGAAGTGGGGGAGATGCAAACTTGCTATTGCCTAAATTTTATGTGTTGCTAGCCTTGTCTTCCCAACTTTCAGTGTTTTCAAAGTTGTGTATCATGAACACCCTTTTACATTTTCTCCTGCTATGTCAGTCAACCCGTAGTCTCAGGAACATATCCTTGGGTGGCCGTATGTTAGGTTTGATCAAAATTTATTAACACGGTTGGCTGAGCATGACGACGTCATCAGAGGTCCCCTTTTCAGTCTTGCCTTGGGCCCCCCCAACCCTAACCCCACCACTGAATACAGCCAGTAAACTTTTCAATGTTTTCCTGTTCTTTGTGAGGAAATAATAATGTTTTCCTATTTTTTTCCTGAAAGAAAATGTCAGGCTTGAAAGATATTGGTGGTTTTCATGAATTATTGATTACTTGAAGCAGAAGCGCAAATCAAAGCACGAGTAGCTTTTTCCTTTGTAAGAACAGTCAGGTCTCTTCACGTCTATTATGTTGCGATCCACTTGAAGCAGAGACACGACGCTGATGATCGGCCTTGCTCTGACAACAAAAGAAGTTCATTCAGTTTGCGAAATGTTGCGAAAGTAGCAACAACAAAATTTTGATAGGAAAATAACCATGACTGCATTCGTCCTCTAGGCACACCGTGGCTTATGGGTCAAGAAATACACAACGATTTTAAAAATCAGTGCCCATCGAAACACCCACAAAAACAAGTTGTTAGAAGAATTTTGCTGCGCATCTGGGAATATTAAGTAACGCGTGAATAAATCTCTTGCAAAAACATCCAGCTCCATGATGCAGGCCGTCATAAAAAATTACAAAAGACTGGTTGTAAAGAATTTTGACATAGCTGCGCCGTTCATGCAAAGAACTTTGATTTAGGTCTACCCAGGGTTGTAGTGGGGTGGGAACGCGTGGGAACGGCGTTCCTATACCTTTTTCATGTTTTGCTTTAAAATGAGTTTGAAACTGTTTTAAAACGGTTAGTTTTTTTGGAGCGTTCCCACACCTTTTTGTTAGCACTACATCCCTGCATCTACCATACGCTGAGGCAGTAATGCAACATATGAATCGACTTGACCACACACGAGGTTACGCATGCGCAACGCTGTGGTGCTCGTCTTCATCGAAGGTTACCTGAGTAAAATCGCGTGGTCAGACAAAGTTCCCACCAACAGGTCCGGATATTTGTTGTTATCGATATCAACCTCGCCCGACAGCGATATACCGAAACCTTTGATGTCAGGTGTTACATCAGAGAAGTCTTCGCCATTTAGAGTTTGACTTTTTTTTACTTTTCCGGACGCCGAGCCTGAAAACAATTTACGTTGACTAATTTACAGCCAAGTTGGCACTGTTTCATACACATAGAGTTCCTTGCTTTTTCATAGCAAGCGATAGCTTTTGCATCAATACAGGTGCAAACAGGTTAGCGCCGGGTGAACAATACGTTCGTCTGTTTCCTTTCACGACGTCTATTTAGTGTTTTTTTCGATCGTCCAGCAACGTATTGCAAACTTTCGCGGCATTTCACAATATTGCCAACAAAGCGGTCAAAGTGATATCTGATTACAGTTTGCAGATTTCGAACGAGCTCATTATGGAGATCAAGAACTTTGCGTTACCTCTAAAAATGCGAACCTTTCCACTGGGCTTGTCATGCGGTGCACTGACAGCAAAGTCGTTGAAACCATCTTGGTCAATGTCACCGACTGGCGCCACTGCATATCCAAAAAACGAATCCAAAGGTCCATACAGTTTCTGTGGGACGGAATGTCTAGAAAAATGTAGTTACATGAACCATGATCAATGCAAACCTAAACAAAAATGCAGGGTGTTAATTCAACATCACAAATTGTTCCAACACATGTGAATTGCACGTACTTAAAACTGTATGGCTTCCTACATTGTTTTGTAATATATATATATGCTCTTTTCAAAGGCAGACCGGCAAAGCATAAACGTGTATTTAACATATTTCGAGAAGCAAACCTGAAAAAGTTTGTTTCGTTGTTGATGTACACGTACACTGCTCCACCGTATTTCCCGTCATTACCGTACTGGTAATATTGTGGTGCACCCACTATAAGATCATCCAAACCGTCATTATTTAAATCTGATGCTGCCACAGAGAATCCAAAGCTGGAGCCGATGAAATCCCCCGAAATAATGTCGTTCAACATAGGAACAAGAGCTAATTCTCCATTGGGATCTGAAAATTTCAAAGGCCGTTCTTAACCTCACATAACCTTTTGCCTACAAGAGCGAGAAGAAACAGTTTACACTATTGTGTGAACCGCAAAATTCGTAAACCAAAACGCCTGAGAATATAACAATACTAACAATTTCAAATTTATCAACCATTCACGAAAAGCAATCAAATATTTGTTTTGCGATGTGGATGGAAGCTAAAAGCCTGCGTTTCACTGATTATGAAATCTGAGTGTCAAGCTCATAGCCAGAACTGGTTACGGTTTGGTTACTGTTGTTCATTAGAGAGACAATCAAGATTTTGCACCGGCCAGGGTTTTCAAACCGAACAAACCGAATGGCAATCAATCATCTCTGAACTGGTTACAAACCGATTGGGTTGAAGAAACGGGATCTAAATCGTAGCACCTAAAAAGGCCCTCTTGTGATCTAAACTCCGCTTTTTAGCAAGAACCAGCCCTTTTGTTGAACTTGGTATGGTGCAAAGATTGCAAATGCATCTAAAAACATTCGCGTCTAGAAACCTTAAAGGTTTGTTGTTTTAACTGGTGCATCAGCATAAACAAATAAGAAAAACCTTGCGATTACCGTAAAACTCACAGTAATCAGGTTCCACGGCGGCTAACACTCCAGAACAATCCAGAGTTGGTGAGAAAGGCCATCAGTACAGTTTTACCAGATTTTAGGACAAACGGTAAGTAGCTAACATGTTTTCGCACTTTTTTTATTTTCGGTAAGTAGGCTTTGCTGCTTATGCACTGTTACAAATCAACATTTTTAAGTCACAAAACAAAACCACACAACGTCATTATTCATTTATTATGATGTTTCGTCTCGTAACGCAGGTACGCAAAGACTTCTGCGCCCACCAGAACCCTAAAGCTACTTGTCGCTCCTGCAGTAAATAATGCAGTGTAATGCTTAGAAGTGGGTCTGTGGACGGTGAAAGCCTGCACGACCTAGGAATATTAAAACACTTGGGCTCGGGATGAACTGGGCGAGGTCGACAATCCTACGAGCCTTGCTGGGCTGCGAAACGTCTGCCCCTGAATGACTCTAGCAGTGCTTTGTGAATGACATACCGGCCGCATACTTCGTTTTATTGCGTGAAGACATCTTTTCATAGACTTGAAGCTTATGTGCGACTGCGACTTTTCTGAGAGACCAGCTCTGTCTTATTCGACGGACTAGGCTGGGCTCAACAATTTCAAAATGAGCGGGTCGTAGAAACTGCGATCCCGCAGACCTCTACTAGACGGTTTGACTAATTCAGCACACTTCTCCAAATCTAAGCATATTCGTACCAAAATGCTGGACTCTGCTTAGCTTTATTCTTAATTTTTAAGATCTAATCAATTTCACAACAGAAACTATCGGTAAATTCCCTAAGGAGCGCGAAACTTTCACAAACTTCATTTTACTTCTTCCCTGTTTCTGCTGAGACAGTATGAGTTATGACAAACATTTTCAACCTCCGCGTTTTTCCTCATTAAGATCAAACAACTTTGAAAGACGAATTTAACAAAAATATGCTGGATCGGTTGCTGAGAATGTAGTTTTTAAATTCAATATTAAGTATTTCAGCAAATTAACAGAGTGGTGTAGACCTAGACCGGATAAGAGTTTTCTTGTGACATGGTGATGAAAGTTTTATTGCAACGTTTAAGCCACCCCTTGATTTGCAATTGTTACCAGAGCTACCTACGTCTATCGTCAGACATTTTTGAAATTGGATCTGTGAAACGAGTGGCCTGTCGAGGCCGAAGATAAATAGCAAAATGGTCCGTCAAGATTCCATGAGGTTGAGGCAGCTTTTGTTACATGTTTTTTGTTTTTTGTTACGTGATCATAAATAAAAGGCACTGTACACGTCGTTTTACCCCCGTTCTTGCTGTTTATTTCGGTGACCAACATGCAAACTATTTTACGCATAGCTGCTATTACCACAGAAAGCTTAGGCAAAGCGAATTCTTCGAAATTATTCAAAAAGCGAAAACTTGAAGACGATGCCATGCTTGATTGAAAAGTGGAGTGAAAGTTATCTTGTGATACGTTAGAGCCAAAAGCTTACGGTTTATCTAGTGACGCAGAGTCATTCAACCTAAGTTCCAAGACCGCCAATCGATTAAGCCTCGAGACCAAGACATGTCAAAAACCTCCGTCAAGACTCAAGACCGAGACCTAACTTTCGAGACCGAGACAAAACTATGAAAATGTGTTGGCTGGAAACCGAAATCCTCCTCAATTTCTTGTTTCTCTGAAACAAACCTGGGTAAGTGCATGTTTTATTGCAAATAGGATTTCACATGAAGACGTCGGCTTTCGGAAAATTGAGACCAGTCGCGCTTGATTCAAGGAGGTCGTCGTCACCATTGATCTCCACATTGATCAACTTCTGCTAAATTTGCCAACTGTTTGTTTCTTCCTGTCCGATGATCAGGGTAGCAGTGAGAGAGTTGAGCTTTATATTCAAGCAATCGCTTTTCCAAACAAGGTTTTACTTGGCCTTTCCAAGAAAATGCAATATCAAAAGCAACACTGCAAGTCTGCAAGTCTGGAGACAAAAGATTTGAGACCAAGACCTGCACCTTTCGATACGGAGACCAGGACTCAACAAACCGGGCATTAAGGCAATTTTCGAGATTTTATCACTAGTCTGATGTAACATGAGCAGTTGCTTTGTTTTAGGACATGATTGAAATAGTAGTTTCAAACCAAGCCATAGCTAGCTTTCGGCAGTTTATCACAGCAAACACAAAGAGGGCAACTCTTTTGATGGTAAGTTTGAAGAAACAGGAAACTGTGTTTATTAAAATTTATATTTATGAATAGCTTCGGCAAATTCAACCTTACAATTTACTCTTAGAAACCTTAACTAATCCACCTGATATACTTCACAACTTCTTAATTTTGCGCATTTCTCAATGCAGCTCTTGCCTTGAAAAGTGTGCAAACTCTTGTTTCAGACTTTTTGAATAAACCTACTCTTCGTATATTAAATCTTTTTGTAATTTTGGCTTACAAGCAGCCAAAACAACTGTAACCGCTGTTAGCTGAACTGTTCTGCTTCGACTGCGATTTTTAGACCTGAAAGAAAAACGCTTTGGTTCTCTGTTTGCCAAAATAATTAATCCAGGGAACGATTTTTTACGGTTGCAAATGCAATTCGGTAAGGCCCACAGTCCCTGCCAGAAGATGAGAACAACACTGCATCTTAATGATTGCGACTATTGTAATAACTTGGCCTGCACTTCATAGGCGTACCTTTGCGATAAAAGACAATGGCTCCGGTGTAGTTGCCTTTAGGAGATCCTGCAATATATATCGTTTCCGATGATCCCCGAAACAAAGCGTTGCTACGGGCAACAGAAAATCCCATATAACTATCCCGTCGAAGTGGAATGCTGTAGAAAAAAGCACGGACATCTTACAGATTTTACTGCAAATGGTCGTACAAGCACCAAAACGAAAAATAATCAATGATTGTTATAGCTTTACGTATTTACCTTTGGTATTATCTGACTGGTTGCAGAAAATGCAAATGTTTGTTAACTTTACTGTACCACTACAAAATTCATTGGATTTGTTTTAAAAAATTTAGTTGGGTTGTATACAAGACTAAACAAATTTGAAGAAAAGTTAAAGTAGTTATTTGCAACTTTCTGTACCAAAATAAAAAGTCACAGACTTAATGCAATACTAAAACTCCGGCATAGAATTGGTTTTTAGTTTTCACTTTAGGATTTTTTCACGGTGCCCTCTCTCTTTGTATTACATTACCTTCTTATTGAAGAAATGAATTATAACCACTAATGTAAATAAAATCAATACGGTTGTTTGAAAACAACATTTATCATTGTCAACAAAGAGAAACGCACGTCATGAAAAGTTGTTTTCGAAACGCTTGGCTGATTCTGTTATTTTATGCTTTCTTGTTCTTAATGTGACTTCAAAAGCATTTCAACGTTTAGTTTGTTACAATTATTTTCTTACTTTTTGCACTTCGACACACGCCCAATTCCTGTTGTATATTCTGTCCCACTAACGCAGCCCAAAGTAGGGAATGCAGAAGCCTTCTTCTGAGTGAACATGCCAAAAACAGATGTTGTTATGTTCAGGATTTGAAAATCAAACATTGCTCCGGCCCACGACCATGCTCCAGGGGCACCTGCAAAAACACTGGCAATTCTATTGCTTGCAATACTTCGATTGTGTTAAGTTCACAAAATAGGAAAATTACTGCGGTACTGCAAAGAACTGAAAATCAAAACGCAATCTCACAAAATGAAATAACTTGAAGCAACGGTATATCTTTAGTTTGTTGCATATGCTTTTAAGACATGCCAAACAATGTAACTACGCTGCGATTACCTAATAAGTTTCTTAGCTAATCCATTAACCACATTAACCACAGTGCCCAGAGCCAAACGACAAAACGTTTGTACGTTGAAGCTAAGAATATGCAGCCGCGTGTGGAACATATACATGATAGAATAGCGTGATACTTTAAGGGGGTGACCTTTCTTTACTACAAAATTTTCCGAAATAAACGTTCGACGCCGACAGACTTTCAATCAACCAACAATCTATGAATAAAAAGGCGGTAAACTCGTTTCCATCAGGTGCGTAACAAGCAGAAAAGTTTTAATTTTCTCAAAGCGATTTAAAATTATGATCAAGGTCGGGAATAGCTTCGGTAATCACTATTCAAAATAATAGTTGTGTTTCGAAGTACTGCAAGGCAGAACTTCGCTAGAAATCACGAAAATTATGTTGTACAAAATTTTTGCTGAAACGCAATATTTTCTGTTGAGCCACAAAGTTTTAACCACCTGATGCCTGTTCTTCAGCACACTATCGCGCGGTGGTTGCTAAAAGCTTCATCCCAGCATTAAAGCTGTTGGAGTTGCTTTAATCTGTATCATGTAGTGAAATTCGCAGCTTCATTTTGATTTTTCGTTTGAGAATTATTTTTCGACTTTATTCTTTTGAAAAAAAACTTTTCTTTGGATGTCAACTTAGTCGCTTGCATAAATAGACATTTGCATTGTCATGATTGCTTCAAGTTCTACCAGAGTAGCATGATGCCTGTTAGACGACTCAATTTTTTAATTGTTGATCGCATGCAAATGCGGCGGACTTGTTTAACGACAATTGGGGGCAGGCCAAAGCCGGAATAATACTTTTTGTCGGGGCGGTTGCGGTGAACGTTCCTGCCCAAGGAGCGTTACGGCGATTCACTCAGTGGCAGTGAATCGAACACCCAACCATCTAATTGGAAGGAGGACACTCTACCACTGAACTAATCGCCGACTCCATTCTAAAGCTAAAAGTCGGAAGGCATAGTAATAGAACGAACCTGGCATGCAAAATATGTCAAAGTTGAAGTCATGCAAAACCTTAAATGCCAAAGAAAGCAGTGAGTCTGCATGCTACCCTCGCGTTGGCGTCTTGTGTTTTTGAGCAAGGCGATTGCTGCTTGACCGTTGTATATATCGGTAGGTACCACGCCCGTTGTAGATATTGGATGTGAGGTACGATCGTTGTAGATATCGGATGACAGATGTCGGTATCGCGTGTTCATAACTGCCTGCTTACATCAGGCAAAGTGTGACGCGTCCAAATGTAAAACATGTAGGGAGACTAGCGGAGAGTCATGTCCACGTTAAAAACAAGTCATAAAATATCTTTCCATTCGGAGACTTGAATACACAAAGGTGTTGACTTCCGTCATGCGTTCGATGTAATGACCCACACTGAATTGGACGCAACACAATATAAAAACCATTTTAAGGTCATTAATATGTCTGCTAATCCTGTTTTTCAGAATTACAAGTTAGTAGCCTTCAGGAACGTTACCTGTGGAGGAAATTTCACCTCCCGATTACAAAAAGTTGCATCAAAGTTTTTCAGGTTAATTAAGCCTCTGACGCATAAGCCAAAGAAAGACTTAAGCGCAAATTAGTGAAACTTCGTGAAGAACCTATCCTACAGCAGCTTTTAGTCAAACGTGATGAAAGCAGCATGGTTTGCCAATTGTCCATGATTAGTCAAACGTTGTGTATAGTGGAATTGATAGGGAATTCACATCATGGCTGACCTTTGCCTGAGGTTTGAGCTCCGTGTGTACGTTGATAATTATGAAACACAAATTTGTATCTAACCGCTTGTAATCAATAAGCTCAAATAAAAACGTGAAAACAAGGGATAACGCTTCTCGCAGCTGCTGCTGACGTATCCCACGAAATGCTGATGTAGACTTAATTTTATTAACATTGCAAAATTGCTTTATGACAACTCTGGCGTGCTAGAAATAAAACTTATCCTTAGCGATGCAGTGCCGGCCGTAGCCGGAAGCCTAATATGAAATTCGTAGAGTTTTTTTATTTTTTACAGTCATAAAGCTTGTTGCGTGATATTGCGTTGACACACATATTATATGCATGGGCATCGGGAGATTTTTTTCCAGGGCGGGCACTGGGGGATTATCCAAAATGTTTCTAGGGGGGCCAAAAGTGGTGAAATTTGTTTTTTCCCACTCAAAACTAAGAAAACAACCTTTTTTGCAGAAATTTTCAGACTCCAGCGAGGGGCCTTGGCCTCCCCCTTCCGACGCCCATGATGACAGTATATGTCTTAAAGTTCAAACCTTGCCTAAGCCACAATGCAATTTCAAACTCTTCTTTGCTGCGGCTTAGTGACTATTTAGCAACAAATGCAGTGTTTAAATATTTGCGTGTTCGCTTAACCTTGCTGTTCACCTAGTCGCAAAATCTATTTGAAACCTTAACTGCGTTGCATGAATGCTCTTTGCGGATAAGTGTAGCGCGAACGGTACAAACTAAACCCTGTAGCAGAACATTTACGTATAAGTATTCTTTTTTTAATTTGATTTTGGTGACGGCAACTGGCGGCAGTCCGAATCTTATAATTTGCTTCCTGGGGCGGTTAAGGTGAACGTTCTTGCCCAAGGAGCGTAACGGCAATTCACTCAGTGGCCGCAGATCAAAACGCCCAACCTTCCAATTGTGAGGTGGAAACGGTACCACTGAGTTATCGCCGCACCAATAAAATATTCTTAAATGGGATTATAGAACAAAATCGCCATTCTTAAATGATTGAATTTCTGTTTCTAGTCTTGCAACGCTTTGCTTGCTATACAAAAACTAGCTTGTAATCGTCGCTAAGTATTTTTCCAGATGTTTCCATAAGCACTTAACCGCCGTTATGTCTTTACGCAGCCCAGAAAATGTCTGTTTACTGCTATTCTGCAACTTCAGTATACAACAATCCAATGCTTAGCATGGTTTTCATTACCTGATAGGTACTCGTTGTCCGATAACGCGATTGACACTCCATGCTGGGCATAGCCGTAAGTTGTCTTGAAATTGATTAAGTCGGAGCGCGAGCTGTCTACCAGGTCGCATGGGGAAGCTAAATAACATAATAATGACAAATCGATTACTCGGTGCAATTATCCTTACAGCATATCAGCATACCTCGCCTCGGCCTTTTACTAGCCATTTTCACATAGAACATATCGGAAGATTTACCTATAAAGCTTCTCCCGGCTTCTTCGGGTGAAATCCAACGAAGCTGATTCGAATCTGATCCTACACAACAATCATAACATCACCGAACGGTGAAACAACGAGTATCAGGCAACCAGAAACGAAGAACAAACAGGCTACGATAAGAAATCAGAGCAGGAGCAGTAAAATCTTTACCTTTTCGGAATATATCAATTTAAGCTTTCAGAGGAAAAAATGGCAATACCAAACATGATTTCTCAAGTTTTTTTCTGAGTGTTGATTAGTAGGTCCCTTATAGAAGCCAGTGGGCCTCTTTCAGCTAAGTTTCTCCTCTAGCTCAAACCTCTAGGTATGCCACTGGTTTGATGACTGCACGAACATCTCAGACAACAATCAATGTGTTTTTTCTTTTTCCCTGCACTTGATCCTTATAGATTAGTAATTTCGTTTATTGCATTGATTCACATCGTATGTTGTCTGAAAATATACTTACAAACCATGCGAATGGGTTTTGTTTTTGTTCTGAAGATGTTTCAAGACACATGTAATCGGGATTGTAATCGTGATTACTTTCAATGTAATCGCAATCGATTACATTGTAATTTTGTTTATTCGTAATCGTAATCGAGCATGTGGCAAGTAATCGTAATCGATTACATTTGTGATGTAATCATCCCATGTCTGCATGTGAGCAGTGTTTGCTTGCATCAGAAACGCGAATTTTTTGTAAAAACACCTCAAAATTCAAATTGAGCTTAACTGAAGCTAGGATCACGCAAACTTGCAATGGATGTTGATTTCGCTCATCGGTTCCAAATATAGAGCAAAATCGTAAAATGTGCAAGACAATTTAATGAACAAAATTTCTAAATCATTACAAAAACTTGTGCACAGTCAAGTACGCAAAACGCTCCAAACCTCGACCTTCCTACACTCTTTGCAACACCACATAAACGTTAGCGATGAAGTGAAGCACGGCCACAATGCCAGTATAATCGAATAACAAGCTAAAGCCCTGCAGCACTAAGGTAATTAAACATTAAAAAAACATACGGGGGAGGGCTTGCTTGAAGAACAATAGAGTAAGGCAAGCACAACTACTTGGTATTGCAAGAAATCATTTTTGGATGTAAAGTTTGGCATTACGAAACTGCTTGTCTTCACATTCGTCGTGAGATGCAACCTGGAGTTGTCCTACAAGAGTAAGCACAAAACGCTAAGAAATAGGTGGTATTTTCGTCAAATCATGTTGTATTTTTAAAAGTGCTTCAACAGGGCCTCCTCGTAACGTTAACAGTTACATCAAACGAGTTCCACACACCGCTGTGTGCATTCCAAGGATAGAAAATTTTATTCACGGCTTGACCCATATATTGCTCACTAAAAAGGATGCAATTTGCCTAGTTTATACCATAGATTGGGCTATTGAACATTTTCTTTAACTCACAATTTTTACAATATGTCTTTGAAACTTCAATGTAGTGTTTTAAGGTAACCTTTTTAATGTTTGAGCATTTTTACTGAATGCTCTTGAATTGTGAGACATCGTGCGCAGTTATTGATGTAGAGCAGCTGTCGTCACAGCGAGGACGATTCCAGTGCTTTAATTCTAATACAACTCAGCGCGACATCAGAGTAAAAAAGCACAGGCTCAGGCAAAGATTTTTAAACCTTTCTAAAGAGTTTTCCCCAGTGTATAAAACATCTCAAATATTAGGTAATTATGTAATGCACATGGCGCTAAACGATTAGCAAATTTAAATCGTCGAAGATAGGCTGATAATTATTATTACCATCTCGTTTGCCTACGCATCTACAAAAGAATTATTTGAAAGCTTAAAATCTGCTTAGTTTACCGTAAGCTTTTTCCTAATTATGAAAACACTGAAGTGAGCGTTAAAACAATCTTCTTCGTGTTTCTCGACCCTGACCCGTTCAACGTACAATGTTGAGTGGCGCTGATCGGCAGGTTGCACGTGATGCTTGGAGACAACTTCAAGTATCTTTCGTTTTTAACTCAGTTGCAAATCAGTAAAAGAACCTACATAACTGCCCGACCAACAACTGTTTATTGTTTCATTCACGCAAGTATTTTCTTCTTACCATTTAGAAGAAAACATTTCCCGCAGACCCGTTCGATCTCGCTCCGTCCCCTTCCGAATGTCTGAGAATAACGATGGGCGCAGGTAACAATATATTTTCCTTCACCTAAGAGGAAAAATAATCAAAAGTGTTACTCATTGTTTGTGTGGGAGAGGTCCTTTTACAGAAAAAAAGTAATTTGACTTCCTCAAAGGAACTGGTTATAGATTTCTTTCAGGCGAGAAATCTTGACACAAAGACAAGGTGTGTATGCAGGTCGGGTGCTTCACTTTGTAATACTGTCTATAAGTCAATTTTATGTGCATTTTTTACCGTTTAGCAAACTTGAGTAACAAACTTTAGTACCTTGACTTTTGACACTGACTCCGAGCCACTGGCCGCTTTTGTTCGCACCTTTTGTTGAACCACCTGAAAAAAAACATTTTCAAAGATTTGCAGTTCAAGAAAGGCATTCAATAAACCAAGTAAAATTGAAGTTTTAAATTGATATGATGTAATTTCTTAAGAGCAATTCACAGACAGACCTCTTCAAAAACAAAATGACTGTACAAAAAATACGGAGCACATAAAATAATATTTCAACAAATGTACGCTGGTAATCCGAGCGCTAAGTCGACGAAGCGAATACCGCTTTACCTATTTCGGTTACAGAAATTATATGTGAATGAATTGTGGATCACGCTGAAAAAAGATGCGAGGAATACTTAACTAACGGGTATCAAATTTTATCGGCTGACTTCTCCATCTACCATGGAACTCATCATGATTTTTGCAAATTGTGCCCTTTACTGGAAGTGAAGATTTAAATTAAAAGTTGGGAAAATTGAGAGCTGATCTCTATAACACATGCAACTTTTCATTTGGAGTTTTGAAGCAGGTCATTTGGAATGAGTCTATCTTTGCTGGGTGGGTTTCTTGAAGCAGGTGGCTACGGTGAGAAACAATACGGAGAACAACACAATGTAGGTGTAATACATACTATCTATATAGAAAAAAATTAAATTTCTATTGGTAAATTGCGTATAAGTTACCCCAGGGTCATTCCGTGCAGTTGCAAAGAACAATTTGTATTGGCTGCTCGAATAAGTGCTACCTCGGGCATTTTCCGTTGTGGTTTACTCTCTGAAATTCGTACTTTTTGAAACTCTCATATTAATAAAAAATGCCTCATTATCCCACTGATCAGATTTTACCACGAGCAAAAAGTAAAGGCGGTTATACTCTGTAAAACCTGCTGCCAAAGCAAGTTCGCCCCATTACAAATTGCTTATAACTCCAAATCTTCGTAATCTTTCACACGTTAGATTCTACTTGAACCTCATAACTGTTGCAACAACCATAAAATAACCGGGCAAGTGCCGCCTCCGAAATTACTTAAAAACACGTTAAGTTGTTAGATGCAACAAGTTACAATCATTTTGCTCCCCCCGAAAATATCAGCTGGTTGCGAAGTGTTGACCACATTTGTAGTTCTTGAATAACTGAAGCCAACAAAGAGTTACTACGCGTCACTTACTCTAAACTTTACATTCTAAACAAAGTTATTCGTCTTCCACCGCTCTTCCGTCTTGTTCCGACGGATTCATTTAAAAAAAGCTTATGCCCAAGGTTTAAAAAAATATATCAGTTTTATTACGATTGATTTAATTTTTTTGTTGAACTTCCTGCAACTGTTTTGATAATATCATATATTTCTTTTTTTTTGTTTTGTAACTAACATTTAACTATCTATGCTCCTTGGATTAGTTAAATAGCAGCGAGACCAAAAAAGAAATAAAGTTTCATTATACTCGCTATGTACTCCCTTTGGAGTGTTACAAGTGGTCTGCGTCATAGGCGTAGCCACGGGGCAAGGGGGAATTTACTCCCAAATTTCTGGCATGTCTTGTCATTTGGTGCTTTGAGAGGCGGTGTCCCAAACCAAATACGGTTTCTCGCTTAAAGTGAAAATATTTGCCCCACACAGAATTTGGACTGGCTGCGCTGCTGGTCTGCGGGCGTCCAACTCCGCTTATACTCTGCGCCGCAGGCCACGCGTCTGCTTTCACAGTGAATGTTGCACTGGGAGCAGGCCAATTGCAGTTCTGCGCGTTATGTTTTCCTTGCACTTTACCGAGCACGAGGCTGGACAAGTCATAAATATCATTTTTTAAGTCTTCGGTGTGACCGGAAATTGGTACACAGCCTACCAGCATCTGTGGTCCACGCTCTATCATTTAGGTCAGTGCTTCATAACCATCCACTTTCGGTTGAGACTGAATCCTCATTTTCCACAACTTAAATTGAATTGAACTATTTGCATTAGTTCTGACGTTCTCGAAAGGAAATCGTGTATTCATCAAATAAACTAATTGCAACCCGTATCATTTCCCGCTAGTGGGTAATTCCCCACAGGTTAAGAACCGCTGCAGGCCAAATGAAGCTATGCAAATATTAATGTAATGTTTATATCACTGAATACAAAATGAAAACTATGAAACAAAAGAAATTGTGTTCAGAGACTTCTACTAAAACAAACCATTGAAATTGGATAAACTGAAAGACCATGTTAGTTTAAACCAGACATGCGCAACCCGCGGACCGCCGCGTTGTTTGGTGCAGCCCGCGTGGTTTTGTTCATGATCTTGAAATGTTATTTCAAATGAATTGCATTCCTCAATTTTTCGTGCTACTCATTTCACAATCATTAACCACAAGCTTTTGCACTTGATCAGAGGTTTGCAGCCCCTGAAGTTCACGAACAAAGAACTGCAACATTTTTTAATTACCTGGCAACCACAGACCACGAAGCGAATATAAATTTCCGCGCCATCTGTAATTGTTACGCTACAGCCCAGACTAAGCTCGTTGTGATGCAAAATTTTTCTTTGTGATTCAAACGCGAAGCTTGCAGAGCCTTTGCTGTGTAAATTTGTTCGAACAATTCGTCAAGACTTGGCAGGCTGTTGTCCATGCGAACTGAGAGCTATTAGATTTGATTTTAGCTTGAGAAGTGGAGTCAGAAAGGATTTCAGTTGATTCGCCTGACATCATTAACTCGATTTATGATGGTGATATTGTTTGTGGCTGTACAAGTGTTGGGATTGGGAATGTAGGCAGAAAGAGAAAAATTCGCAGCAGGACAAGGGAAAGAGCATGTTGAAAAGGTTGGCAATCGATGATACGTAATAGTATTTGTTTTGCAGTTCATAAAAGCAACAATTTAAACTGTGATTTAGTCTCAAAGATTGGCAATTTTATGCGAAGCATGTCGTGTTCGAAAAAACAAAAAATTCTTCATGAAGAGCGGATGATTGAGTTGTTTGCAGGGACGCCGGAACGTCGGTAGGGCAGGGGGGGGCAGTAAAAAGTTGAGGGCAATGGAAACTTGTAAAAAACAAAAAAATCGGTGCCAAGTATGCTTGGTACTGTTCAACAACAATGTTGACCTCAAAAATAATAAAAGCAACTATAGAAAATGTATTTCAATTCGATCTTGATAAACCATAAAATTACCTATGGTGCTGTTATGAATAAGACACCTTTGTCCCCGTTTTCCTTCTTTTGAAAGGTCAGGGGGGCAATGCCACCGCTCTCCGGCGTCCCTGCTTATCGTTATCAGCAGTCATTGTCTCGCTGCATTACCTGCCAAGATGTCTGCGTTCAACAGCCACATGCGACAAACCGCCTAATATCGTAACTTGAAGTGAATGTTAGAAGATTTGTTGCCATGTTATTGTCACGCAATACAGACCAACATTAAAACAATTCACTTGCAAGTTTGGCAACTAGCTGCCCTTGCGGGCACAGGAGCGGTCATGAGTGAACTGCAAGCTTACCACCGCATGACACCAGAATAGCGAACCTGGCTCTTGTGCACAGGGCCTACGAGAGGGGGTACAAGAGGTACATCGTACCCGGGCCCAGGAGGTACTGGGGGCCGGGAGGATGAAAGTACTCACGCTAAGTTTTTCTGTAATCAAGTCCAAAATTGATGGTCGCTTTCTTCAACTGCAGCACTGGTAGCTACATTTGAAAATCTTAGCATGGTAGCTGTTTCTATATTCTGATTACTATACAAACAAGCTATACAAATTTCGACGTGAACCCAAGCTATGGAGCCCGATATAGGTCTTCGTACCCAGGGACGTGACGAGTGGGGCAAGGGGGGAACAATTCCCCGGGCGACAAATCAATATGGGGGTGAATACATTTGCTTCCGAACAACCTCAGATTCGAACACGGGGGCGCCAAAGTTGCTTCTTGCCCCGGGCGCCATCTAACGTCGTTACGCCCCTGTTCGTATCCTCTGGTAAAATATCTCTCAGAGGTCCTGCGTTGTGCAGTGTTAGTTGTCATACCCGCTAATAAACTGATATTGCAATAAATAAAGCACTTAATCGGAATTGAGCTGCTGATGTCAAGTTTTCTAGAAAATTTGGTTCTTAGACCAAATTTCCAGGGAGGGGAAAATACCCGTTTTGACCACCTGCGGACGCGCGTGGTTTTGACCTGCCATGAATTCAAAACTGTTTGATTGATTCAGTGCAAAAGCACGCCCATAATAGTCAAAGCACACCCAATGTTGACCTGTGACAGTAATTATAGAAAACCATTCTGAATTTTGTGTGTGCGCGAATAGCTGCAAAAAACTTGTTTGAAGCCGATCTTGATATATCATTAAATTACTTATGATACTGTTATGCACGGGCACCTATGCCCCCGTTGCCCCCCCTTTCAAAGGGAAGGGGGGCAATGTCTCCTAATGCACCCCCGTTCCGGGGTCCCTGGTTGTTTGTGAAGTATTTTATTGTAATCAAAATGAAAAGGCTCTTTGCTTGATTTGCCGAAATAACATCGCTTGTCTGAAATAATTAAGAGGGAATTTAAGTCCGTTGCGGGTGGATAAAGCCCATCAGTTGAAGATGTCCTTGCACGAGCAACAGAAAAGATTTCCCTTTACAAAAACGACACTCAGCTTGGATTGAATTGAGCTTCAAGTTTAGTGAAGCAACAGCAGAGAAAGGAAACGCCTTTAGGGACGGTGAAATAATTTAAATAAATGCTCTGATGTCGGGAAGTTGGCCAGTTAGCAAATTACATTCCAACTTGAAACAGCGTGCATGTGTTGTGAAGATAAGAGTGTCAACTTTTGCTTCTTTGGCTGCTTCCAACGTATACAATAATTTTGCATGAATAGTGATGCTGTTTTGCGGTGGATTGGTAGTTGTAAGAACATACTAAAATGCCGTATATCGCTTGTTTATTGTCGCGAAAAGTAGCCATTGAGACTGTCAGTACTTTTGCTTCTGGAGATATGGTAACCCTATCATATGTGTCATCCAATTCACAGATTTTCAATAAGCGTGTCGCCGGCATGCAAGTGATAGTTTGAAACAGACGAAATTACACCATATATTCCATATCTGTTGAGAGACCACTTAAACAAATTTTTTAAAGGATGAATAAAATTTCATCCAATAAAATTTGATGCGGCCCGCGATAACTTTCCAAAATTCGAATGTGGCCCGTCAGTGAAAAAGGTTGCACATGCCTGGTTTAAACCGTCTTTGGATTTTTACTATGTCACAAGCTAACAATGCATATGCATAGTACTGTTGCATCCTCTCGGTCGGCGCGACGTTGGCAATCATAGGCGTAGCCACAGGGGTCAAAGGTGCCTTGTCCTTCCGAAGTTTCTAGCATATCTTGTCATTTTATGCTTCGAGAGTCGGTGTCCCACACCAAATATTGTTGCTTGCTTAAAGTCAAAAATATTAGGACCCTCCCAAAATTTTCGGCTGGCTACGCTACTGCTGGCAATGCGGTGATTCCAGTCCATACGTACTTGTCCATATAGTTGGGCCACTGGCCGCAGCAGCTTCAATTAGCTATGCCTAGTAACAGTCGCGACTTGACGAAGTTTTTTAATTTTCGAAATCAGGTTTGAAGGACATAAATCTGACTCAACATTGACAAAACAATTATTTGTATACTGTACAGCTATGCTTCAGTCTCAATCTCTTTTAGCGCACCTTTATTAGAGTTGGTGTTACGCAAACTTAGCTCCAACATTATAAATGTTCTACCTGTATCCATCTCCACTCTTGAGCAATCGTTTTTATTGGTTGTGACAGGACAGCTAAAAATACCTCCAGGATTTTCAGTGTTTGGTTGTGAAGGAAGAGCAGCTGCCGTAGGACTTCCAATCACAAGCAGACTGTTGGCTAGAGAAGCTGCAGATATAGAAAGGTAGAAAGGAACATTTCAAAAAATAAAGAATTAGTAAGAAAATTTGGTACAAATAATCTCCTGGAAATCTTAACACTGTAAAGAACAACATTGCTATGAATATCTTCGCAAAAAAAGCCCTGTTGATTAAGAACTTAATAAAAAGAAGAGGCTCTGATAACGTTTTCTTGGGAGATTTTCGGTGAAATGCTTTCGCAGTAAAAGTTTGCCAGTGAAACACTGTATGTTCCAGCAATCCTGAAACATATCTTCGAAATTCCCTTAAGTCATACAGTTTGTTTATTGCAAGGTAGGTGTGCCGTAATTGAAATAGAAATATTGTGAAACTGAAAAATAAAGTCAATCACTTTAATGAACATGATCGCGTTCCTTTCAAGGCGAAGTTTGTAATTTCATATCTATAACAACTTTTTGCCTGCATTAGCATTCATACTGCATAAGGAAATTTGTTGTTTCTCAAAATTCGACAATTTTATATCAGGAATAAACGATGACACAAAACAGGTATAGCATATAAATCTCGTGGTCAAAGAAGATCAAAAGCAGTTATGGCAAAAACCGATCGGGTACATGACACAGTTACGCAGAAATGTCCAGCTTAGTGGATTACGATCTTTCACGTATTGCGCAATTGGCCATCACACGGATCCACAACCAAAGCCAATTGTATTCACAGATAAGTCGCTAAAATAATGACATGCACCAGTGGTACCGAAACATTTAAAGAGCGCTTCACTTGAAATTTTATGGTGAATTGGTTATCATTATTACAAACGACAGGCACGAACGTCATAACTATGTTGATCTTACTTTGTTGTCCAGCGGAAGTTTTGTGCATAGTCAAACTAAAGCCGAAGGTGCTCTTTTCTGGACCTCTTTTGTATAAGGGCAGTCGATCTTCGAGGTTGTACCCAAACACTGAACACGTTGAGCAGACGAGCAGGGAAAATACCAGACGCAGCATGTTTCACTGTTTCTGAAACGACTGTCCAGTTATTGTCGAAGCGACTGGAGAGTCGATCACAAGAACTGTGTGAAGATCCAGGGTGTCTGCATAAAGAAGTTGACAGTGGTCATACGAAACTTGTGTTATTAAACATCTTACATCACTAATTCGTTATATATAAGCCTTGAGGT
>Ga0210059_1001953_pt1 | contig 31832 bp, 18 predicted proteins | sample Ectturendosymbi2_FD_188042 | JGI IMG/M metagenome (GOLD analysis project Ga0210059, IMG submission 188042) | Ecteinascidia turbinata endosymbiont from Florida, USA - Sample 2 (SPAdes) (version 2) | ecosystem: Host-associated > Tunicates > Ascidians > Unclassified | place: Key West, Florida... | reverse complement strand
GATTTTTTAATTCTGAAAGAGCCTTTTACATATTAAATCCAAATGAGTTCATGAACAGTGTTGCATACATGAGGTGCTCAAATGAATGTGGTAACACCTACTTGTGTAAAGATGAACTAAAAAGAGAAAGCTTGACACTAAGCATAACTCTGAATTATAAACCAAGGTGCAAAATCTCCAGTTGGTATGATATATCAGTAAACCTACTTCGTAGCAATGCTCTGACGCCTGACATTAAGTCTCTCATCAATCTATGAACAAAACACTGTCGGATGTACTTGTTTTATCCTGATCGGATATACTTTGTTTTGTCGGATGTACTTGTTTTGTCCAAATCTATGAACAAAACATTGTCAGATGTACTTGTTTTGTCCCGTGTTTTGTCCTGTAACTAACTAGCCTAATAATCTAGGATATTACATTTTGCAAAAATTTGTAAAAATGCACGTTTACTATAATTTATCCCTTAGAAAGATGAAATTTACCCCAGGTTAAGAATCACTGCACTACACCAAAGTATTTCACTGAAGTTTTCATTGGAAACTAGGCTAGAATCCAACTCTTTTAAGCCTTTGATCGACTTTCTAACATTTCTGGTTCAAAGGTTATGATCTAAAATAAACTTAATTAATTATCTAATTATGGGATTAAATGAATTATTTTGCTTACTTAAGGTCATAACTTTTGAACCCAAAACCGCAGCTGAAAAAAGTATGAATTAAATGGAAATTCAAATTGTTTTTTGGTCTACTGACTTTTTCAACAGAAGATTTTTTAAGGTGTTTAAGGACCTGATTTGGGTCCCTAGAATCAGAGAAAATCAAGTCCCTATAGTCAGAGAAATCGGGTCCCTACAGGTCCATACCAGGTACCTAACATTTTCCTTAAATACAACCCTGATATATTTGTAACTAATATTTTAAAGTGTAATACAGTACATTAATTTTTGAAATAGCAACACTATTTAGTAACCAAATATTACAATAGCTTATAGCAATGAAGTTCACAAAAGGTTAATATCAGCGATGATCTGTAATAAAAATGAACAAACATAAAAAGATAGATTCATAAGTAAAAAAACATATAAATTATTGAAAACAAATATATAAGCATAACAGAGTTATAGTGAGGGACCCGGGACAATGTAGCTTGAGTCAGTAAAACAAGCCTTCCGAATCTGCTACAAATTATTTTAAAAATATCAGTGGAAAACACTGTATGCCAAACCATAGGTTCTGAAAAGTCTTTGGATAGTGAAATACACTTAAGTTTTTAGCTTTCTAGGCTAGTAACTAAGTAAAAAATAAGGTGATAAAAATGCATATTGCTGTCTCAAATGTGCTGCGCTCTATGTCAATGTTAATCTCAAAAAAACAACAACAAACACTGCAATAATGCAACAGTAATTTATTTTATTTGCAATCCATAATATTTCATTGTTGTCTGCTAATCACCAAGATTTCCCTTCATAGCATAGCTACATAACAAGATTATCACTCACAGCAATGGCTGCAATTTTGCCGCATGTGAAACTGGTGGTCTACCTCAACATACTACAGGTTGTTGCATCTTCATCAATTTGACCACAAGCGCAGATAAATTTTTTTATGAAATTCGGCATGTAGGGAAAAATGGTATGCTTGATCTAAAAATTGCATCAAAATTTTGACAAATTTGCACAAAACATCTTATTTAAGATTTAAGACTTACTTACAACTTTAACATTTAATATTTTCTTGACAATCTACATAAGTCAGAAAAAAATTTGTTGGTCTCTTAGAGAAAGTCTTTCCGAAGATATATGAACCGAAACCAAGTATCTACGTGCCATTAAACAGCCACTAGAGCTCCCAATGTACAACTAGTGGAAGTGCAAGTTTGCACTTTGCAAATGAAATTCATGGTATTCTTTGTCGCGCATTACACAATGAATGATTACTGGCACGTACCTACCACAGACTCATGGTCCATAGTAATTGAAAAGGACTAAATTGTTTAATGATGCCACATTACTGAGTTGGTGTTATAGAAATATAACACCGACTTTACACAACACACTACAGTTACTGTAATCGGAGTAGATGGAAGATATATTCAGTTTTTAATAGGAATTGGCTTTGGAACCACCCATGGATCTTCTCATTTCAGAACGTATTGTACCGCCTTGTATGATATGGTTCAAATAAAGCGATCAGTTTGTCACTCAAGTGGCGTAGTCCCAGTAGCCTAATAGTATAGCAGATGTCTCTCACGTCTACTGTGCCGATGGTTTTCAGTTTGCCTCTCACCTTGGTAACTTATGTTTTCATAGCAGTGACTGCTTGCACGTTTTAATTCGTTGGACCACTTTTTCTTTACTTTTTCAAAACTTTCCGAAGTCTTGCTTTAAGAGTTAGGTTTAGGGGTTAGGTTAGTGTTAAAGCTACGGTCACTTGGGCTGAAGTTAGGGTTAGGTTTACTTTTTGTGTTTACTTACGATGTTACTACCAAGCCTTCTGCATTGTCATGCGTTACTATCATGTTACAGGACATGGTCAAATAAGGTTTCAAATTTACAGATCTACAGGCAGTTCTGTAGCCACTGCCTTTTTAATGTATCACGCAAATCACATTAATTTGTTTCAAAAACCACAAAAACTCAGGTTTTCCCTGTTTTTTTCTTAGCCACCCAAATCCTAGAATTAAAAATTTGTCACGAATTGGAAACAATATACACCATCCATGTGTAAATTTAACTAGCCTAACATTAAACACAAAACAGAAGTTTGGGAATGGGGGCCACTTCTTGTACAACCCTTAACAAACATTAAAAGAGTGATTTGGGCTAAGCGTAACAACACTTAACAAACACTAAAATGCAAAAACAAGCACCACAAGTGTAGGATTTAAGTTGACAATTAACTTATCATTATGAAACAATTGAATAAGGTGGGTCGGTTCACCAGTATGCAGATGTAAACAAAATTTTACTGAATTAGCTATTTCTCAACAAATACATTATATAACATTTTCCAAATCTAACAACACTTTACAATAATCATCCTTTATCATACGAATTATTCACTATCCGATTTATTTCATTTGACATAACCCCAGTTACACGCCCCCAATTAAACCCATGCTTGGGCTCAAAATATGCGAATAAGAGCGCCAGTAAGCGGATGGTGCAAATGACGTAAATAACATGAAAAAATTTGATTATTTTCATTGAGAACAGGAGTGAAATGTCAAAATTATTTGCTTCCAGCTTTTTTTAAGTAAAAATTATGATAATGACTCATCTAATTCACTAAAATTTACAACATGTTGGTTTTTTAGTAGATACGGCATACCGTTCACATAGATCTGTATGATGTCACACGAACAATAAACCTTCGTCCGCTTTCTAGCGCCTAACACGCACAAGGACTTTCTCATAAATCTAAAAAAATGGGGAAAATAAAGAGGTACATTCGTAGAAGTTGGCAAGCTATTAGAAGATAGTTGCAAAAATAAGCACGTGAAAATCTGGAGCTTTAAGAGTAAGTTTGACGCGCAGTGGAGTTGTGTGGGCAGATGGGAATTTTGGTTTTTCAGGACAAACGCTATGAACAGATAGCTGGTTCAAGAAAAGTATGTGGTGAACAGTCAGATTCCGTTGAATCTGTGTGAAATTTGATAGAAGCATCCAAGGAAGATTAAGGAAACAACTATTATTTTAAAAGTTTTTTCTTTTTCTGTTTTTTCCATAATTGGTGTTTGTTTATTGAATTTCTGCATAATATGCCGATTCGCATACTACTAGTGGTCTAACCCTATACCGATAGCCTAGGCTAGCTATGTCCAACACAAATGGCTTACTATTACTGGGCCAAAAATTATGTCAACACCTTAACACTTTGATGTCCGGGTTAATTCAAGCTGTTCACACGTGGCTTTGCGCAGGAATATCTCTACTCCGGTTAGCGTTATGGACCTGGTCGAAGTGTCAAAAGACGCAGGAAGTCTTGTAAAGTTGTAGTTTGCACTCGAAGAAAAAATTTTGGTTGGAGGGTGCAGATTTTTTGTGAGTGACGTCGTAAGTGGAGGACTTTTTAGCCACCTTGGCCAACTTTACCTGGCCCTGAGCGCCAACTGTTAGATGGTAGTATTTTGCTAAAGTTTTTATTAGAAATTAGGCTACAATCCAAGTCTATTGATACTTCAGATGACCTGCTGGGGTTTCGGGTTCAAAAGTTATGATCTAAGTTAATAAAAATATTTGACTAATTAGTTAATTAGATATAAGATAATTAATTAATTTGTTTATTTTAGATCATAACTTTTGAATCAGAAACGTTAGAAAGTTGATCAAAGGCTTAAAAGACTCGGACTCGAGCCTAGTTTACAATGAAAACTTCAGCGAAATACTTTGGCCTAGCGATTGGGCCCCAGGCCAGGCAACATGAGCCCAAATGACCCAAAAACTACTTCACTTATGACGTCACTCACAAAAAATCCACAACCCCCAACCAAAAATTTTTTTTCGGGTGCGGACTAGAAGACTGGCCGATTCGTTTAAGCCCTTGAACAGCTTTCTAGCGAAATCGGCGGAGCTAGGGCGTTGGTAAGGCAACTGACAACTGCTGGTTTTAGGCCGATTGCAAAGTACGAACATATCATATCCCAGCTTTCAAAGTGTTAAGCAGGGCTACAAATTAACTGACATAATGAGGGCCGCACATTTGAATGACTTTCTTTGATCTTAGAAAACCAAGTCTAGCTCAAGCTAATGTACAGAAAGCATTGGAATCCTAACTGCAAGTGCAATGGTAACAGACGTGATAAAGCGACACTTAAGACCACCTCCACCAAAAATGTCAAATTCAAGATTATCAAAACAAGGACAGGTTGTCAGCATATACGATACTTTTACTACAGCAAAATCCTAAACTGGGCCGCACAAAACATTCGACCGGGTTACATGCGGCCCGCGGGTTGGACATTGCTGGCTTGTGGTGTACTGTTACTAGGCCTGCACTGCAGTACTGCTACTGTGCTAGTGCTACAGCAAAAAAGTAAACACAACAAGATGCCACGAAAAGTAAACACGTACACAGTTTCACACAGTGTTCAATTTTTCATAATTCATAACAAGAAAAACCACACAAACTCCTATCGTGATCATCTTGCACTGTTGTGGATCAAAAACTGCCGTGCTGGAACCTGACAGATACAACTTTTCGCACTTTCAAACCCACCACGGCGTTTGCTTCCCAACAAACAGATGACATGCTTCGTTGCACAATCACGAAATCAATCACATCGTTTCACAACGACTGTCTTGCAGAGGTAGCACCGGATCCTGGTTCCGGAGTCGACTCAGGAAGGATTCTGCGTTTTTCTTTCGGATCCGGAACCGGAACCGGAATCAAAAATTTGTGAAAAAACGGACCCGGATCCGGAGTCACTTTTTCATTTCGGCAGTAGCAGGAGTCTGTGCAGTCATTTCTTTGATAAAAACATGGGTAAATTACCGGTGGATCGATGATTGTAGCCGGAGTCTGAACAGGAGTCTGATTCTCAAATTTGAAAAATAGCCAGATCCGGACCCGGATTCAAAAATTTTGGAACAGGAGCGGAGTCGGAGTCTGAAAAAGTGACTCCGGCCACTTCTGCTCTCTTGACGTGACGTAACGAAAAAGTGTGACAAAAACCCGTGAGCTGAACTTATCGATTTCACTGTAAAATCAAACACGAGAGCAATGTTCGGAGTCTCAAAATCTAGTCGTCAGTCCAGTTCCATTCCCACGTTAAATTCAAAATCTAATCCGAGCCATTCGAAAAAGCTTTCGAAGAAGTACAGTGGAAGCATTCTCCATTGCATGTCGATTCAAATCACAGACTCCTGTCATTCAAATACACCTATACATTTTCACTATCGAATCAACTGGTCATCAATTGTTTTTGTTTTTAACAACTTATCGGGTAGGTCGAAATACTTTATGAGGCATAAATGGAGTCTCGGGATTTACTTCGTGATGGTCTTGAGAGTCAGACTAGGTCTTTCAAAGACATTGAAGCATCTGACAACACGGCATGATTTTGCTGATAACACGGCATAATACAGACTTTTGGAAAAGCTTGCACATTGCACAATCATTCATTTATTATCTTCATTCAGAAGCATCTTTTCAGCCATCTGTGCCATGACTCCGAGTCTGTCTATGGTGTATTCTCTGTATCATAGTGTAATCTCATTCACCTCTTAATCTGCTAATTGGACACGATAAATTTGTTGTCATGAATCTGTTGCTGGTGTGCCAAGATAGGGCTCTTTCAGTATACAATTAAGGACGTTGTTTGCTGCACACCTGGACTAAGGCTAGTTAGTATAAGCCTATTGTGATCTAGTCTAGACTAGCTAGAACATTCTTTTAATGTGGTCTGTAGTCTACATCAGGCTTTGCAGTCTTCACGCCTATTCTGAGCCTGCATTGGCTGGTTGTTGGATGATACCAGGCCAGATAGCTTTTTTCATTCCTAAATATGATATGCAAAATTGTAGTTTTGTGACACTGACTTGTTAGACTGAGTTTGTAGTCAGTCATTTCAATATAAATGACATATTTTAAGCAGTGTGCTGTTTTGAATGCTGTTTTGTTTTGGTTTGTTGACAAGCATTGCTGTGTAGTTAGAGGTAAGTTTGATGAAAGTGCAACAATGGGTAAGATTAAAATTAATAAATGAATTATGAATGTGAACTCATCGATGGTGTTAAAATCTAACCGTTGTTACCAAAGAATTGTCTAATGAAAGGCTTGGCGTGCCAACTAAACCGTCACAAGAAAGTGTTCTATAAGGGGGGCTTAACATTTGTGCAGTGGGGCTTGACATTCTAAAATTTGAACAAACATAACTGTTTTATAGTGCATTATATTTCAATTGGGGGGGCTTGAAACTTTGTTTTGGAGGGACTAAGCCCACAAAAACCCCCTCCCGCGGCGACATGACTGTGTGGCAAAACTTCAGCTTGCTTTTTAATGCAATTAATTGACTCTGGTAAGTATTTAGGTTACGTCAAGCTTGCAAGATCTGGCAAACGTTCTGTTTATAAGCATGCCAGTACCTAAAGTGGTGTTGCAACCTCCCGGTTGGTGTTGCATTCATTGTGCGATTCACGACAAACGGGATGTGCGTGAAAAATAACACCCATATATATGTGGCGCAAACAAGCAATAATAGAGTGATCCCAATGGAGTGATCTAGGCAAGTTACCTCTAATAATGCTTGTGAAGCTAGTGAATAGTTGACAGTACTTACTAATGGTGACAACAACAGTGATCTCGTGATCTCAATTGTTGCTTGCTGCCACAGACAGACATTTTTATTTAACATCTAAAAAATCAGATATCAGGAGGAGAATGACTGCAAGGTCTTCGAGTCATGCTTCCCCGCGAAATACAAGTGGAACTGCACAGAAGATAGGTAAAAATCTACAGAACTGTGTATACATATCGGCAAGAAAGGTGCAGACATAACCACAGGACATAAGCACAAACATGACGTGCTACAACACAATTAGTCAGTGATGTAGTCGAGACCGTGACCTCCGAGACCGAGACCTTGCTCAAATTTTGAGACGAGACCGAGACCGAGACTTGTCATAAAAGCCGAGACCGAGACCTGGAAGTTCGAGACCGAGACCGAGACTGGAGACCTCACAATTCTCTGATGGTAATTAAAGCTAACTACTTGAATAATGCAGCAACAAAATAAATGGCACATTGCCAAATATCAAGATAATGAAAATCATCCGAAATTTGTGCTAACGGCCAAATACTGCAAACGTTTATTTTCACTTTCCTCTTAGGAATTTACAACTTCAAACCTGTAGCCTTATTTACAAATTCCATGAAGAAATGCATGGACCTTGAAAATGTTGACAGCGTTTAGAACAGTGGTTTTCAACCTGGGGGTTCTTTGCTTTTTTTCTAGGGGTCGTGAGAGCTTCTAACAAAAATATTCATATTTACTTCTCTATTTTATATTTCTTATGGAACTACTTTCTGTCGTAGCCGAAATAATAGGATCACCAGACAAAAATGATAGGCTACTTTTTCATTCGAAATTGTTTTAAGTGTGATTATGACCACCACAATAAAGAATACTGTTGCGTTTGTCAACGCACGAAAAACTTTGTGACGTAAGAATGTGATGTGCTTGTAAATTAGATATCTGATTGCGGGAGCTAAGGGAGTTTTTATTTTGGTATTCAATGAGTTGTGCTGTGGAGTGATTTGTGTATGGCACGGGTCTCTCTCACTGATTCTGCCATATGCATGAATTTAACAAATGAGTCTTGGTTCAACACAGTGATATCCTACGTTATTTTATAGTCACTGTGATTTTTTATTGTGCAAACACAACTGCATTTCATATGTCTGACTGGAAATTTTCGGAATGGGGTCGTTAGGTTAAATTGGGTTGCAAAATGGGTCGCCGCATGAAAAAGGTTGAAAACCACTGGTTTAGAGGTTCTACGCATTTTCACTCGAAAAATGTTGGTGAGCCAATTGAATATTCGAGGAGTTTGCCGTTGCCATGCTTCAATAAATTTGTTTTGACTCAGAATAATTTTAAATGTTTTGTTCGTTACAAAACAATACCAACCCTTCTGTGCAAGGACAGGAGGTGATGTCCTGGTGAAGGTCACACGTTCTGGTCTCCTACCTAGTACTGAAGTAGGCCTGTGTTATTTGAGAAAGTGGAGAAGAGGCGAATCATTACTTTTTATTTTAAAACAAGCACAGTCGTTGTAGGTGAGTGTATACAGCCCCAGCAGCACTGGTCAAAACAGCAAAGTAAAGTGGTAACTCCACAGGAAAGGTTGCTTACCATCATTCAATTTTTTTGCCAAGGTGTTTCGTTGTTTGCATCATTTGCCAATAAATAACAAATTTTTAAAGCTTTTTGCTATCTATCACTTAACTGTTTCACTACATTCTTTTTATTTAAACGCTGGGCATCTGCACTGACACTCAAATTTATTCGCCACATATTTCGTGCATTTTGGCTAACAAAGCTTTGCCATTTTTTGTAACATTACCTACTCCTTTCCTAATTAATTTCCTCCTCACACGACAAGTCGGCATAATTTATTAAAAATTCTCCAAAGATTTAAAATTAAGAGGTGATAAATTTAGAGATTTAAAAAAAACGAAAGGACTACTTTGAATTTCAAAAAGCAAAATTGTAGCCTAGCTAATTTTTCAACCATCCAAACTTGCTCACTCTGTCGAAAACAAGTTTTAAAAATGTTGCTCGTGATTCCGGTGTTGACTCAAAAAAATATTTAGGCCTATTCAGGGCCGGATTAAATATTGGGAAAACTGGACAAATGCCCGGGGTCTTGCGCTTTTGGGGACCTCGCGCTTGAATACCAAAAACTCGTTTACTGGTTTTTCATGTTTTCAGGCTGTTCACCACACATTAAAATTGTAGAGCTTTTTGATTAGCCTACTGCATTTAGTATATAGGTTAAGGAAACTGACAACTTTGGGACTTGTCGTTTTTGAGTGACTTGAAAGAACTGAACCAAACAGCACCACGTTTTATGACCCAAGAATTAGATCGAAATCAGTGCCTCCATTGGCGTCTGCAGAATTTTTTCCAGGGGGGCAACGTCGAAATTTTGCGTATCCTTTCACGTTGCTGACGATGCTATGCAAATGGTCGTTCACAAAACGCTTTACCCTTTCTACCCCATTAATCTGTGGTGGTTGAACCTCAATTCTCATTCTTTTGTCTGAAATCTTTCTTACACTTCGGCTATCAGAAATTATTTTTCTTTTCATATATTGCCTAATATCCATTTTTGAGCGCTTTCTACTAATAAGTCATAATTTAAAAATAATCAACGGCCAGAACAACATGTTCGGGGGAAAAAACAAGAAAGTTAGACGCTCTCGCAAAACTATTTCAAGCAATGAGAAGTAGAACTCTATGTTGACAAAACTATCGGACAACTTACTGAAGCTAGAAGAACACCACGCATCACAGGCTTAAAAAACTGAGCAGATGAATTACAAAACCTCGCCACAGCTAATATAGCGTTGCATTTAGTGCTCACTAAGATGTCAGAACCAAACCCTAACGATAAAGTGTATTCCAACAATTCTGCATCATGGGCGTAATGGGGTTAGATGGCGCCAGGGAAAAGAAGCAAGTTCGGCGCCCCATGTTCGAACCTGAGGTCTTTTGGAAGCAAATGTACTGTTTTGAAGGAAGTACTTGTGACATTGTTGGGACTTTTCAGCGGCCCCATAGTGATTCGCCGCCCAGGAAATTGTTCGTCCTTTGCCCTTCCTCGTTACGCCCCTGGCCTGCATAGACGTATTCTAACATGCCACGTATTTTAATACTGTGTGAAAAGAAGCCTACGTAAGAATCGTTTAATTAAGCTATTCACTCGGGCACGTTGATCATAGTCGCACACAAACAATGGATTTTTCAAACTTGTGGAAGCACTGCTAAAAATTTACTCATGCTGCTTTTCACACAGTATATAACTATATGTGGCTTACCGCTATCAGCAGTGTCATTGTCTCGCTGCGTTGACTGCGAAGATATGTGTGTTTAACAGTCAGATGCATGGCTCCCATTCAGTGATTTCAAATGAACCCGGGTTGCACAACAAAAAAAACTGTATTCCTACAATAAAAATCCAGAAAACTTGTGTCACGGACAAAAACATTTGAAACGATAATCGAATAGTAATTTATTTATAGTTCTCTTCCAAATTTTCTTCTGCAACGTAAATATTAACATTTGGACGACCTTTTTTGCTGCCCAGGGAGTTTTGCATAACGCTGGTAACACACTCCGTTGATCATATCTCTCACTAATTGTAGGAGTGCATTTGGTATTAAAACTATGAAATTTTGTGCAAGTGCAATCGTCAACTGTAGCGGGATCTAAAATCCCCACCAAAAATATATTACCAATGCCTTCTAATTCTAATTGAAATTTGTTTTTTAACTTGTATGCATAGGAAAACATCGATATTTAAAAAATCAGTCCTAACCCTTGTTTCACCACTTTCTTCAATTGGCATTAGAGACAATAACATTATGCATATATAACCCCGACAGTGATCTTATATGAGAATATGAAACCGATTGAACACGTTGTGTTTCATCTGATATACGTCCTTTCTCACCTGATGTGTGCATCTATACACTAATGTAAAAGCATCTTCATATTATTGAGCACATTGAAGTTGCTGATGAATTTATCACTTCAAATAACCTAGATTTCACGCGATTTTTTCATAAAAAAACAAGACACCCAGGTCGACTAAAAAAAGCAGATCTGGGAGGAAAAAACCCGCAGTGGAGCCTTGGTCCCATGCGGAAAAACGCCTGCTACCCTACACGAAGTGAATGTTGTGAGCAATTATTGTCGCTGTTACGCAACAATGACCAGCAGCAGAACAATACTCCAGCAAGTTTCACAATTTGCCTCTGCCGGCAAAGGAGTGGACATGATCGAACTACAACCTCATCGTTGCATGTTTGAACAAATTTACCACTTAGGAACCGCCGTACATGATCACCCCCAATTGTCTCTGAAGTGAAGGCAGCCAAATCGTATTAGGTTTGATGTTTTACCAGTGTTTGTGCAAAGTTGTGAAACGAGGGCATGTGAAACGCTACGCAGTTGTGTTCAGCGTTCAGGGGGCCTCGCGGTCATGACTTTACCCGGGCCCTCGAGTTCATTTAATCCGGCCCTGGGCCTATTAGAGTAATACATTTTTTGGCACACATTAGGTTTACACTTTGAACCAGCGTGGTAATATCCCACCCATGCTCCACTGCAGTGGCGTAGCGATGTTAACTGTCACCTGGGGCCGACCATAAAAATGCTTCATGTTTCCACTCTTCACATTTGCTTACAACAATATAAAATGAGAGAAAATCATGTATCATGCTTATTATAACAATAATGAAATAATAAAACATAGGCCTACTGAACATCACAAGCAAATACTCACAAACTGAAAGGGGTCTTGTTTTCAATTCTCAATTATGGATCTTGCTTTCTCTGCTTGTTAGCCACGCTTCTCGTCATTGCATTTCCTATTTTTTTGCCTTCTTTACATATGCATGTAGGCCTATGTATGGTTAAAGAACTAGCATAGCTGGCACATGCTAGGCTGTTGTTCAGCGAGAAAGTTTTATTTTTTGTCTTTTTGTCATTATTTGTGAATTAGTTGGGACCGTGGATTCGATGTGTTGTCCATGGCAACAACAAAGTGCACAGGGCTAATGAAGCCCTGAAGCAACTTGGGTTTGTTTTTTGTCTTACTTGTCAGTTTTTTTACGACTGCAGCAGATCTTTTGCAGGTAACCATTGCCTTCGTAGGCCTATTGAAGATTTTTTTTTTCTGATAAAAAGAAAGTGTTAGATGTTTTCAACAGGCATTTTTGGGACGCAGCATGCTGCAGCAGATGAGGGAAGTTCGGGGTTACCAGTGTAGTTGACTATAACAGTGAAATGGTGTAGAGCCTTCCTGCTGATTTTATGGCTCTATGTATAATTCCTAGATTTGCTATTTTTGATTGTCAAGTTTTTATATTTTCGCGTTTTTCATAATTTCGATATTTTCGTTAAACTAAAATTCACAACTGTTCCAAATTTCCGTTTTTGCTGACACACTTGGAGTTCTCGCAACACCGTATGTCGGTAAGAAAATCAGAAAGGCCGCAAAGCCTATAGCAGTACGTCAATGTAACTGATCAACCATGACGCATTATTTTCTCTTTGCATAAAACCCTTATGAGCAAAACTTTTCCTCAAGAGAGTTCCGAGGCATTTTTGAACTTGAAAAGTCTATATTACGCAAGAACAAGAAAAACTTCGCCAGCATGTTTCAACAGTGTGTTTTGAAATGCACTCCGAAAAAAGACATGGTTTCATTTAGCTTCTCAAAACAGAAACTTTTTGGCACCTTCCCATCTCTTTTGAAAAAGCCTATTGGTTTAATAACAAAACTCCTGGAAAATTAGTTCAAAGATAGTCCTTTAGCAAAGGACTCCCAACTTCTCGTTGCAGAGATTTTGCGCTGCGGTTTCATTGGTACATACACATTTTGTATTGAAGTCAGTATAAATTTCAAACGGGGTAGAAGGCAAATGGTTTTCTCCACCTCGCAGATAACATAACAGCAAAGAAAGCTTAGCCACTGACCTCTTTAAACGGTTAAATTTTGAACAATCATTTTTAAAACCGTTTTTTAAGGAACTCCTTGCAAAACTGCCTAAAAATAACTTATTCAAAGTCTCGAGACGAAGAGCTCGAGACCGAGATCGAAATCCTTCGAGACCGAGACGAGACATGACACCTTCGATACTCCAAAAAAACGGGTTTCGAGACATGTCTCGAGACCGAGACCAAGTCTCGAGACTCATTCACTGGTTGCTGGAGCAACAACTTTGTGAATAGCCACCCTAGCCTTGTTACACTCTACCGCAGAGTACTGAGCATCTGTTTGGCGCCGCAGTGCTCATACCTGCCTCATCCACCCCGCCATCAACGACACTGGATGCCTGCATCCTGCAACAGCAGACAACCTTCCAACCCTTGCAGACATCCAACCTGCTGAGCTTCGTCGCAATGGAGCCACGCTGTATTCAGCACGCCGTCCCATGGAGCCTGGACATCTGCTCCACGCTGTGCTCACCTGTCCATCGAATGTAGATGCGCTGTGCCTCAAATCAAGACACCCATTTGTACCCGCCGCACGTCTCATCAGTTTAACTGACAACAACAACGGATGTGCGGTGCAGTGGGCAGATCACCAATGGAATGCAGAATGAACGGACAGCCCCACAAGACTCCGCATTTTCATCCTCGACACTAGCATCAACCCCTCCGGGATGGCCCTCCCAAGAAGAGCTTGTGTCCGGCTGAACCGCCTCTGCTCCGCTGTCGGACGTTTCCGCTCCTGGTTCTACAAATGGGGTATGGCCTCCTCTGCGGCTGGGAGTGTGGTGCAGAAGAACAAACCATCGACCATGTTGTCCTCCAACGTCCACTCAATCGACCTCCCCTTGAACTGCATTGCCTGGCAGTGCTGGACGAAGAGACAATTGAATGGCTGCTCAACACCGTCTCGAGATCTAGTGTGGACAAGCAGTGGTTGCAACAACTCGCTCAAAAGAAAAATAATTATGTGGATATCCAACATGTTTTCTTACATCACGCACATAAACATCATTTGTCTTCTGTCCGATACACATAGCTGACAGGTGGTAGGACTATGCCGTTAAGTCTAAACATTATAATTGCATCATAATTTGCAGAGATGAGCACGGATCAGAACTGCATCGCGCTGGATGGGCTGAATCCAACTTTGGCCAGATCAGGATTTAGATCGGACTGCAATTTTTTGAAAGTTGGCATCCTTGTTACATGATCATCCATTCGGCTTCATCTAATGACAAAAGCTCCAAAAATGCTTTGCCTCATGACGCAAAACAAACACCGCCTTGCAAAATTTGGAAATGCCAAAAGGCTGTGTCCACTTTTCCTCATGAGGCACACGCATTGCTGGGACTACTAACCTGATGTTTGTCTGAAGGCAAAATAGCGCCGGCAGTGTATTTGCTTCATGAGGCAAAATATACATTCATGGATTTGCATGAATGGAACAGGGCTGGATCAGTCTAAATCTTTTCAAAAATTTATTGGATTAGGACCAGAACTGTCGCCATAGAATATTCAGTTGGGGGGCTTTACGTCTGCGTGAGGGGGCTTGAAATTTTAAACATTGACAAAAACTCCACTGAGTTATAGGGTTTCATATTTGAATTTGGGCGTCTTGGACCTTCTTTTGGGAGGCTAAGCGCACCAAAACCCTCCCGTGGCGACAAGACTGATTGGGACTGGATCAGATTCAATTTTTTCGGATCAAGATTGGACTCGGAGTGAAAAATTCTTACAATCCCCTCAGTGGCGTAGGCAGAAAATTTCATGGGGGGGTTTTGGTTCAGGGTCATATGGTGGCCATTTGTATTTGGTGTGCGCTGTTTGTGACGTCACAATTTGACGTCATTTGCATGTTTCCAAACCAACGTTTTGGCGAAGTTTGTTGACATAATATGCACATTTTTCTACATCCACACCCCTTATTTCATGTGTCATTGCACTGAATATAAACTATCAGCACTTCAAGTTAAGCCATCAGAGAAAAACAACATCAACGTTACGACACAGCAGTTCATAACTGCAAAAATATCAGGCTGCACGTTAAAACAGGGGAGTGAAACTCACTTCTCCCTACGTCAGAGCAATTTACGACTACAAAATCAGGCTGCGTTAAGGTCTCATCAAATACGAGCAGTTGAGCATTGAAGGTGTGCGGCTGAACTGGCTGGCACACACTCTGGTTTGCAAGATCAAATTTTACTGAACTACACAAGAACTGAGAACGCGCATAAAGTACGCAAGAAAACGTTTATTTTTTTGTGATGTGCAGAAGTCCACAGGTCCGTAACAAGGGGGGGACGAAGGCTCCCCGAGAAAAATTTTCGTCCCCACAGGAAAAATGTGTTGGACGTATTTTGAAACTATTAGACATAGTTTTAAAAAATTGTCCCGCTCCTAGAAAACTCTTCTCCCTCCCTGGTGTACAAAGCTGGTTTCGTGCCTGGAAGTCCAGCAAACGTTTAGTTTTCATTTTTCGATGCTGAGACACTATCAAATGCCTGAATGCTTCTGTGTTAACAACTGCGGTTTTTGAGCTCGTGCAACAGTTTTTTCATGCTACAGAAATTGCTAATGTAGCCAATGCTTTTAGCGCTTGCGCTGATCAGCCATAGCAGACAAAATAAAAGCAATTGTTTCTGATAAAGTGAACTATCGCGGAACACAATCTCAAACATGCATAGCGGACGAAAGGCCTGCAGAAAGTGGTGATATGGTTTCTGGACGCAGACAATAACGGAGATTCCCTCAAATCTAATTATTACTTTTTGACACATTCACAATGTTCCTTGAAATTTGCATGCAAATTCATTCCGTTATATTTGCATTACGTCGACAAATGAACAAGCAAAAGTATGCGGTAACAATTAATCTCCTTTGCGCAGGTAATACGTTTTTCGTAAAATATCAAGCTCAATGGGTTTAACCCCAAAACCCCCTTGCGCACACCCTTGCTGAATATAAACTTTCAGTCCTCCAAGCTACCATATCGGAGGAAAATAAAATCAACGCCACGACACAGCAGTTCATAACTGCAAAAGTATCAGGCTGCGCGTTAGAACAGGGTAGTAAAACGCACTCATCACTGTGTCCAAGCAATTTACAGCTGCAAAATGAGGCTGCGCTTATGTCTTGTCAAATATGAGCAGTCGAGTGTAGAAAGTGTGTGGCTGGACTGGCTGGCGCACACCCCGGTTTGCAAGATCGAATCTTACTAAACTACACAAGAATTGAGAATTCGCATGAAATACGCAAGAAAACTTTCAATTTTTTATTATGTATAGAAGCAGAACCGTCGTCAGAAAGTGGTCAATATAAGGGCTTTACGTTCGTGCAAGGGGGGGTTGACATTCAAATTTGACAAAAATGCCACTAATATGTAATGTTTAAAATTTCAATTTGGGGGGTATTGGAGCTTTGTCTGGAGGGGCTAAGCCCACCAAAACCCCCCGTGGTGATGGGACTGTGTGGAAGTCCATCAAACTTTTAGTTTTCCTTTTTCCTTGCTGAGGCGTTATCAAATTCCTGAATGCTTCTATGTTAAAAAAAGCTGTTTTTGTGCTCGTGCAACAGTATCACGCTACAGAAATTGCTAATGCAGCCAATGCAGTCAGTGCTTGCGTTGATCAGCCTTAGCAGACAAAATAAAGACATTTGAAGCGGATAAAGTGAACTATCACGGAACACAATCTTAGACATGCGTAGTGGATGGAGGGTCTGCTGAAAGTACTGATGTGGTTTCTGGACGCAGACGTTAGCCCGAATTCCCACCAAAACATAATTGTTATATGTGGTATATATGTTATATGTGGCAAAACATAATTGTTATACCATAATTATATGTGGGTCGACAAGTTAACAAGCAACAAGGATGCGAATACAGTTAATCTCCGTTGCACAGGTAATAAAGTTTTGTAAAACATTAAGCTCCAAGGGGGGGTTTTAACCCCAAACCCCCCCTTGCGTACGCCCTTGAGTCCCCTCATCTTTGATAGTAATTTGCCCGGAGATGTTAAAGCACTCTGCATTCGAATTCACCCTGGTTCATGCTTACCGCCTGAAGCCGATTTTGCACGCCTGAAGTCTGCGCAAGTTCCTGGGAAGATAGATCTTATTTTCATTTGATAAAGCAAATGTGGTTTGACTTGCTCTATTTCGTCTTCAACTTCTGAGTTTCTTCAAGAAAGAAGAAAATGTTTGTACTTTTCTGCAAGAAGGGAAGAAAGTGTATTGGTACTGTTTAGAGTACTGACGTAACCGCTAATTTGTTTCGTGTTTTTTTTGATGCGCGCGAGATCTCTCAGAAAACAGCTTTGCTTCCAATTCCGTTAGTTTTGGAATGTGCTGTAATAGCCTGGGGTAAGTTATTGATAACGTGCGCCGTGAGGCCCTGTCCGAACCACAGATTACTGGTGTGCTATTAGCCTATTTGTACACGGTTGCATGCAACTGTGCTGTGCTGTACTCAAACTGTATGTGATCAATTGCATATTTAAGAATTTGGTATAAATTTTGTTTTTGTGCGTGAATGTGAACTGCTGAAACCTAAGGCGTGTGATTCGTGCTGTATGTATGTTCTTCGCAATGCCGAGACTGCTTTTTGGTATAATGAAACTAAAAAAGAACAACCCATCATGGAAGGAAGATGCAAATAAAATATATGCAGGTGCCCTAGTGTTTGTAGGCTAAAAAGAGATATCTGTCAGTAACAGATCTTTCAAAGACTAAAGATTCTTTGGTTGTGGATATATTATAAAGTGAAAAAAAAAGTTATATAAAGTGACGTAACCGGAGTTGCCAAAACCCAGGGTTTTATGGGGAGTAATGACACCATAACCAACGGTGGTAAAAAATATTATTTGAGCTAGCTTAAGCCTTTTATTTCATGAAATTAGTAATTTCAGCCACCATATCTCTCACATCGAGATTATGCGATTGTTGGTAGTAAGCTCCAAGGGGACCAAAATTCACGTTCAACAGTTGCGATTTTTTCATTTTTTATATTTTTCACAACTAGCCTTACATGTTCGTGGACAATTTATGTTAAATTGACATCACAAATAATTTTTTGTATTGCACCTTTATTATGTGACATTGAAGGTTTTTTCTACTCTGGTTTATGCCATCAGCGATCAGGCATCACACATCTGTTAACGATATTCTATTCGCACTGACAGACATCCATTCTTTACATTGTACCTATATGCAAATTAGAAAATGAGCATGATTAACCATTGATATATGATAAAAAAGTTCAAAAATCATAATATGGGTGAGCATACTGTCTAAACCACTGTATTTTGCTTTGGAAGGACTAAAAAATCACATCAAGTAAAATTGCTAACATCTGGGAAATATCTGACCAATTCTTGTCTGCCACTTTTTCTCAGAGTGAAGGAGTAAACTGGCGGTTCATTTTTTCTAAGGAAGTGGTTATTGGTCTGCCTTGCATGACGCGGTTCGAATAAAACGCTGAGTTTGTCACTCAAGTGGCACTGTAGTGGTAGTGTAGCGGATGCATTTATATCTGTTGTGTCAACAATGGTTTTGGTTCGGCTCTCAACTTGGTGACTTGCATTTTGGTACTACTGCTAGTGGTGGCACGTTTTATTTCATTGGACCAATTTTTCTTTTCCATTTTTGAAAGTTTCCTAACTTTTTTTTTAGAATTGCAGTTTACCTAGAGGGTTTACATTTGGGGTTTTGGTTTAGGGGTTAGGTTCAGGGCTTAAGTTACGATTTATGTTTAGGGCTTAGGTTCAGGGTTTAGATTTAAGCTTTAGGTTTAAGGTTTAGTACGTTTCTACCAAGTTTATTGCACTCTTGTCATGCGTTACTGTCATGTTGCAGGTGGCGGAAAAAGGTTTCAAATATCAAAGTCCACTGGCGGACCTGTGGCCAGTGCCTTTTTCTAACTTTAAGCACAAACCCTACATGCCAACCTTTACCTTATCTAAAATTCTAAATATGAATCTAAACCTGTGTCTGGTTTTTAGAAGTTTTCAACAAAAGTGCATTTAAAGCATTCCCAAAAAGGAATGTGATAACATAGAATCTTATGTTATAACATAAAGTGTTACCTGTATTGTCAATGACAAAACAACCACAGTCAATAGTGTGAGCCAAACCGATGACCCCTTGGCCTCGCACAGCAGATAAATACACACTTCCCACTCGACCATGTTCATTTTGCAAGTAACATTACAAACTCAGCTTTATATGTGGCACAAGGCTGGATATGTTTTTTTAGTCCTCAGAAAGTGAAAACCAGATATGGTCGTTTAGACACTCCCAAAAGCATATGTCATTATGTGCAGTACACAAACAATTTGTTTCATCATAATAATAAAGTAAACAATATTTAATGTTTGATATCCTATAGGTAACAAGGCTGTTCAACTTGCAGACTGTAGTCCGAATACAGAAACATACCTTCCGCAACATGCTGAAGCTGGCTCTCAAAGTCCAGGATGAGATCAACATTACCATATTATGGTATTCACCTGAGTGCCTAGCTTTTTTCACCTTATATTTATCTAAAATTGTGGGTGAGTGTTAGTCTCATAAGCGGAGAGATGAGTTTTTATAATCAGAAAACAGATATTTTGAAAGAATTAGCAGTCATGTGCTCATAAAACAAATAGCTATGCTACTGATAATTGTGGTGGCATGAGTCATTGTTTTTCTTATTTTCAAATCATTTTTGCTTGTGCATGTGAGTTAGACATATGCATGTCTACTTGTGTATGGTGTTGCTTGTAGTTCTCTGAAAAACCGATGGCATTTTATAAATTTTTAGAAGATGTGAAGAAAATATGAATTTTTGGATTTTCAGCTGATGTCACATCTAAACGATCTATGTATGTCAAGCTGCAAGTGGAAAAGCACAAGCTACACCTTAATTTCAGGACTTGTTAACCTTTTCAGAAAAAGTGTAACATTTGAAATGCAATACTCAAGCAACTTTTTTATTTCCAAGACTTCATAAGCAACATAAAGATGAATTTCATAATAAATTTTAGTTTATTTATTAAGAAACTGATCAACAACTTGAGGTACAATTTGATGACTTTGCCCTCAATGAACTGTTGTTGCTGTTCATTCAAAACCTGCTTTCAGTAACAGACATAAAATTCTCACTTAAAGCAAAATTTACATGCAAATGGGTAAAAGCTGCAAAAATTGTGCCTGTATGACTGTGATAACTTATAAGAGTGTAGCACCAAAAGAATTATCTTATGATGTTCACTAGGAAACATTTTATTAAGGGAAAGATATTATAATCTTTTTCTGCTCAGATAAGCAGTGCAAATTCTCATAATGTTTGGGTGTTCTTACTGTGGTAAGTCTGTTTTTTCAACTACAAACTAAATTTGGAATGAGCTTTATTCGGAAATGGCCAGTTCTCATTTTTGAAGGACTAAAAAATCTTCTGAAGCAATTTCTGACTTTAATCCTTATAAACTTTAACCCTAGCCCTAAACCGTAACCCAACCCTAAACCTTGTCGCAAGCTCTAACCGTAAGTCGAAATCCTAAGCTTATGTCAGTGCTCTGCAACTGGTGAGCAGGGGCACACTGATATGCTGCGAGATGGTGCTTGGTGTGCCGCGTTATAATTTGATCAGATAATATGAGCATTATAGTTCACTAACTCAAACCATAGCTAGACTTTAGCTGTGCATCTATGTTGTTTTGGTGATGGCAGTATTGTTGTTTTCACAAACGCATGGTAGCCCTGGCCTTGGTGGGTGAAGCTAGAGGTATTGCGTTACTGAAATGTCAAAATTCAGCCGTTCAAGTTATGCAATGCTGTTTACATATAGGGAACCTGGCCTGTACTCAAACTTTAAGTTTTGGGGTCAAACACATTTGAACACTTTGGCGTCTGGCCGCCTTTGGGGATTTTCGAAAAAAACAACACTGAAACGCACGTAGCTTTATGCGGGAATTTCTCCCGTTCTTGTAAGTGCTACGGACTTGGTCGAAGCGTCAAAAGATGCAGAAAGTCTTCTAGTCTGCACTTGAAAAAAAATTTTTTGGTTGCGGGTTTTTTGTGAGTGACGTCATAAGTGGAGGACTTTTAGGCCACCTTGGCCCACTTTACCTGGCCCTGGGTGACAACCATTAGATGGTAGTAATTTGCTGAAGTTTTTATTGGAAACTAGGCTACAATCCGAGTCTTTTGATACTTTGGATGACCTGCTGAGGTTTCGGGTTCAGAAGTTATGATCTAAAGTAGTAAAAAATTTGACTAATTAACTAATTAGATAATCAATTAATTTGTTTATTTTAGATCGTAACTTTTGAACCAGAAACGCCAGAAACTAAAATGACCTGAAAACTACTTCACTTATGATGTCACTCACAAAAAATCTGCAACCCCCTAACCAAAAAATTTTTTTTCGAGTGCAGACTAGAAGACTGGCCGATCCGTTTGAGTCCTTGAACAGCTCTTTAGCGCAATCGGCAGAGGAGCTATGGCGTTGGTAAGGCAACTGAAAACTGCTGTTGTTTAGGCCGAAATCGAAGTACAAATATATTGTACGCCGGCTCTCAAATTGTTAAGGGGTAAGATTTTTGTTTTTGTATGTTTAAAACAATTTTTTCTGAGCACAACAAAATTGTGGGGGCTATGCCCTCCGTGGCTATGGGCCTGAGGGAAGCCCTGATGATCAAAGTATTTGCAAAAGAATTGTAAGATATGATGAGCCTGTATGCACATTGCCAACTTCGTTGAAGCAAGAATCTTAAATTTCATGAATTTTTTGATTGCTATGCGATGAAATGGGATCAGAACATCAATCACTACTATTTCATACGTCTGCACATTGTGTTTCACCAGTCAAAGTTCTCATAAGACCCTTGAAGCTCCGGCATTAAATAAGTCAATGGTCAATAGGTCAATGGTTTATTGTTTCATATGACTCAGCCAACAAGCAGAAGCATCATAAAAGCCATCGCATGCAGTAAACCAACCATTAGCGAACATTAGAGCAAATGAAAACACAATGGCACAATAGTTGATCAGTGTAAACAAAGAGTGGCGCTGTGTCATATAGGATTGGCGAAAGACCGTGGCGGTCATCTAGTCAACCAAACCCCTATATCATTTTTTGACAAGTGTTGAGAAAAGTCAGTTTGTATTAAGTCAGAAGAACCATCATCTGTATAAACACCTTGAAGATGATTGTGGGTTGCTAATCTTGCACAGATAACTGACATTTTTGAACACTTGAATGAACTCAACATTAAAACATAAGGCAAAAATGATAATATACTGATACGTTCTAACAAGTTGAAAGGTTTTAACACTTTGACGTCCGGCTGCTTTCAGGGATTTTCGGAAAAAAAATCGCGTAAACGCACGTGGCTTTGCGCGGGAATATCTCCGCTCCTGTTTGGGTTACGGATCTGGTCGAAGCATCAAAAGATGCGGCAAGTCTTCTAGTCTGAACTTGAAAAAAATTTTTTTGCTTGGGGGTTGCAGGTTTTTTGTGAATAACGTGATAAGTGGATGACTTTTAGGCCACCTAGGCTCACTTTGCCTGGCCCTGGGCGCCAACCGTCAGGTGGTAGTATTTCGCTGAAGTTTTTACTGGAAACTAAGCTACAATCCGAGTCTTTTGATACTTTGGATGACCTGCTGGGGTTTCGGGTTTAAAAGTTATGATGTAAGTTCGTAAAAATATTTGACTAATTAGCTAATTAATTAATTTGTTTATTTTAATCATAAATTTTGAACCAGAAACACTAGAAAGTCAATCAAAGGCTCAAAAGACTCGGACTCGAGCCTAGTTTACGATGAGAACTTCAGCGAAATGATCCCAAAACTACTTCACTTATGATGTCAGTCACAAAAAAACCTCAACCCCAACCAAAAAATTTTTTTTCGAGTGCAATCTACTATATTGGCCGTCTGTTTTAGCCCTTGAACAGCTCTCTAGCGCAATCGGTGGAGGAGCTAGGGTGTCGGTAAGGCAACCGAAAACTGTTGTTTTTTAGGCCTAAATCAAAGTATGAATATATCGTACGCTGGCTATCTAAGTGTTAACAGAAAATAGCACTCTGGAAAATTGAGTTAACGTGGGGAACCGAGATCACTAGAAATGATTCCAAGAAGCAATCAAAACAGAACTATTGACAAAGTATTTTGTGTTGGGTTTGGCCCAAGAACACTTAACTTTGTTACATCAGAAATGTGACTGTTACTTTTTCACAATTAATACGGAACAATATGGTTGGATCTGAAATCCTTTTTTGGTTAATTCAGAAATGTCAATGTAGGAACTACCGTTGCCTGTTAGAAAAAAACATTCTTGAACTACGAAAAAAGCATAATTCTGAGAAAATGCAGCCATGTTCCATAGAGTTTTGGATTTGTATTAAATAGGTATATAAGAGAATTTCAAAAGTGGCTATGGAAATTCTTCAGTATTTTACTACATTAGGCCAGTAACCAGCTTAGGACACTAGGGGCGAAGAGTTTTCTGAGAGGGGCCCAAATTTTGTGAACTATGTCCAATAGCTTTAAAATATGTCAAACATTTTTTCAGGGGGGCAAAAAATTTTTATAGGGAAAAGCCCCCCTGGTTCAAATATACTTGTTCTACATACTTTCTACATACTTCATACCTTCACTACATACTTCAAAATATACTTGTATGAAAAAAAATTCTCATCTTTGGTATTGATCATAAACGATCCATGCTTAAACGACGTTGATGGAAAACATTGAGTTGCTCTTTCAAATATTGAGCCTAACGTACAGCAATTGTGCTCATGAAAACAAAACATGAAAAACTCAAAATAGATCATGAAGTGTATTGCTTACATTAGTAGTTAGGTGTACTGCAAAATTTTGGAAGTTGTAGAGTTGGCCATGAGTGAAGAAAGGTTGCAGAGCACTGGCCTATGTCTAGTTTTCAAAACCACATATCTATTGAAAGGTAGCCTTTCCCTGAAAAGAATCAGACACTAAGACCTTACAGAGTATATATTTGGCCTACTAGGAAGGCATCATAAGCTCTTCTTCAAATAGAATCTTTTCTAAAAAATTGTAGAAATTTATAATGTGACATTATAACATCAAAAGTGCCATGTCTGCTAGCAAAGCAAAATCAACCATGGCGAGGGCAGAGATGACAGCCCTTTTGCGCAGCACAAATGGATATTTCCCACTCAACCTGGTTCACTGCATTTGCTGTGGTAACAAATTCAGCATTATATCTGGCACGATACAGTTTTTTAGTCCTGGAAGTGATGAAAGAACATAGTTTCTAGTCCTTCAAAAGTAAAAACTGGATACAGTCTTCCAGACATTGCCAAACTAAGCAAGCATTAAAATAAAATGTAAACAGTATGTATTTTTCATTTCATTTTTTAATAGGAAAATCCAAGTCTTACTATATGTTAGCTGAAATTTTTGATATGGGTGCTATTCAGTATCTGGTATTTCAATTGGTACTTTGTTTCATGGTTGCATGTAAGCATAATTGACTGGACCTAGCCTGTAACTATCAGATCATTTTTTTGACTCTGCGTCCGCTTCTCCTCTGGAAAGTTTTGCTCCGCATCCGTTCCTCCTCTGCAAATCATAGAAATATTCAACTCTGACTCTACCTTGACTTCACAAAATTGCAAATTCTACAGTAACATACAGGCATGTTGCTTGAAGGTTCTGCTTAATGTAAGGTAATGCCAGTTTTATCTCATGAGGCAAAATAGTGCTCGAGTTATTTTGCCTTTGGATGAACAAGAAGTTCGGAACGCATGACCTACTTAGTTGACTGTGACATCTCCAATGGCTCAGTTCGAGACGCATGAATGAATTTTGTCATGGTTTCAGTACTGGCAAGCTTTTGGCAGCTTCTTTTCTGCATTGTGTGAACTGTAGTCTAATCCTAACCACAAATCATGAGCTCTTCCACTATACTCTAAATCGTTGTCTCGGCATATTGCACCTTCCACATAAACACAAAGTACAAGTAATTGTGTTCGACTAAAGATAAAATAGTCCCAGCACGCTTTCACCTCATGAGGCAAAACAGGCACTACAATCTATACTGTATATCGCATAACGTTTTTCCGTCAAAAGACAACTCTTTATCTACTTGAAACAAACCATTTCAAGTGTACTGCAGTTGGCAGTATCATAAAACTGATTTTTCATCATTTCAGTCACTGACAGCTAGGCACCGTAATGATAATAATATACTGTCAAAAATATATCTGAAATACTATGACTTGCATAATAAACTATCACTCGCTTCATACTTGATACTTCAACATTGGATGAACATTACATAACTCTACACTGTTACACAACAGTGGTTTAGCCCACGGGTCTCCCAACTACGGCCTGCGGACCAAATCCGGCCCATGCAGCCATTTCATCTGGCCCACAAAGCCATTTTGTCAATAATGAAAAAGTAATATATCTACCAAAAATTTGTTGATGTGGTAGAATGTAATGTTTCAAGAAACGATCACATTACGAAAGATACCCAGCCCTCGAACTGTTGTGTAATAGCTTATGTGGCCCTCTGACAAAAAAGTTTGGAGACCCTTGCTTTAGCCAATGATACAATTCTAAATGAGACATAGTCGATGGCTGTCAAAAACTTCCTTGTTTTAGTCCTGCATTAACTCAAGTAAAACGTTGTAGGTAGCCTAGGCCCCATGAAAGAATGTTGGCAATAGCCATCAATCACACAAAAACCACGAGTAAACAATGCAACTTGGGTACGATGGTAAGTTAACCACGAATGGGCATAACGGTATTGTTCAGCTGTAGCCAACAGACTGCATCACTGAAAAGTTGAACAGATTGCGAAACCACATGTCCAGTATGAGTATTACTAAAATATTGTAGGGCGACCAGATGAGTAGGTCTAGGTACTTCAGTTTGAACATCCAAAATAGTATTAGATTCTGCATACACTAAGCAACACGAGATGCAAAAACAAACTTTTGTCCACAGAAAAGCTCAATGCCGTGTCAGCAAAGCAAATCTTCCATGAAACTTCTGCAAGAAAAATTGAAGCAACGATGAGTTTCAAATGTGCAAAGAAAATTAAGAAAAAAAAATGAACTCCACCGATAAAGAAACAGTTTGGACTCCGCATCTGCAAAAAAACATGCGGAGTCCGCCTCAGCAGAGTCCAAACTCCACTTTTTGTCCACCTCTGGTAACTATGATTGTTCAGGCCTAACACTATCAAATACATCATCTCAGTACTAACTTAGCCAGTAGCTAGTCTGTGTGAAACTTGACTACTGTAAGTCTAGGTTAGTTTGAGTAGTATTGTGCTACTCTTTTCTTTGTTGATGAAGGTTTAGCAACATGTGCTTTATGGCAAATGTGTGAGATTAGTATAGGGTTGCCATACATCCAGAATTTCCAGGACATGTCCAGTATTTCAGTGTTAAAATTTGTGTCCGGAATTAATTTTTAAAAATGCTATGATTTCCAGAATTTTGACAGTTTCAGAGGATCTAATGATTAGATCCTTTGAAAAATGTGAATAGTCAGGATTGGGAGATAAAAACATGTTTCTTTTGCATTGGTTATTGGTAGCCTGTTGTGTACCAATTCTGTGATATTTTTCTTCGGTGACAATGATGTAATTTTTGGTGGATATGTAGTTGCACTTGTAAGAACATGCTAAAAATGCCATACAATGCTTGTTTGTTGTTGCGAAAAGTACCCATTGAGACTTACATAACCCTAGATCAGCAGTAGTACTAACAATTTATAATGTTTTCAAAGACCAACAATTGTGCCTTACTGCATGTTTTACAGAATGAAAATTTTGAATTTCACAATATCTTTATGTTATGTTTAGGCCAAGGTTGAGTGCGTGATACTAAGATTTTTTACTTACTGCTTTAATTTTTCCTCCTAATTATCGTTCACATCAGTCTGTGAACCTATTTAAGTACAGTAACTTACTAACAACATGGTTTCTGTTTTATATTAGCTTAATGATTGTAGGCCCTACTGGATTCTGAGGATATGTACACATAAGATTTTTTAGGAACTTCTACATCATGCTACAAGAACATCCTGATGCTATCCATGTTGTGGTCACTGTTGCGAAAAAAATTACAGTCACAATGTTCTTATGACCTACCTTTCAAGGCAGGAAGTGCAACACTTATCAATCAGTCTAGCTAAAATAAAGATTCTTCATTGTAAGGTGCTGACTGAAAAAATAGATGTCACATTTTTGTGCAGCATGCTGAACCATAAAGTCAACCAATTTTTGTCTCTACCTTGAAGACACCAGGTCATTCCATGTCAATGAACCAAAAAACATGGAAAAGTCAGCCCACCATCTCGATTTTCCTCATATTTAATATAACTTTTCATGCTAATTCCAACAAACAAAATTTTTTTGAAATTAGTAAAGGTTTTGCAAAGTTATGGACCATACAAAATGACTGCTTTTGTGATCAATGAAGTGTAACAACTAGCAAATAAATCATTGACTAACTTTAAAACTAGATCATTCTCATTGTATTCAAGCCAAAACTAAAACTTATTTTTCATTGCAAACCAGAAGACTTGCCGAATTCTTGAGGGTTTGAACAGCTCTCTAGCACAATTAGCTGAGGAGCTTTGCAGTTGGTAAGACAACTGAAAATTGCTTGTTTTAGGCAGATTTCAAAGTATGAATATATCGTACCCTGGCAGCCAAGGTGTCAAGATTCAGAACTGCGTAGGGTAATCTTTACAGACAAAATGTTCTTGGTCTTTGAAGTCGTGTTGCTGAAGCATATAAAGTTGGGCTTGTAGCAGTCTTTACTTAGTGGCAAAAATGACTGATAGACTTAAATTTACCTAACACCATTGAGCATGAAACATCAGTGTACATGAAAAAAATTGTCTTTATGCTAGTACCATTGATTTTCTCAATGTTCGCTACGGCCTACTTAAGATACAGCTAGATATGTCACATTTTGCAGGCATCACTAACAGGCTGATTAGGCTTCTATCACAATGCAAGTAAACTTCATCATGCACCTATAGTTCGTGACTGTGACAGTAATTTTAATGGCACTAATGGTCTATGGGCCATTTTTGAAGCTTTGCCATGCTTTTTTAATCATGCATAGTCTGAAAATGACCCCAAAGCTAGAGTATGTAAGGATTCTGGTTCTGAAAAATGCAAGCCATACTATAAGAAAATACTAAACAATACCTAACATAGCAAATCACAGCAGTTTGTTTGCCAATCTTTAGCAAGCAAAATGGAACACACTTCTGTACAATAGTGCAATTAACTTCTGCTGCCAGTGTGCCTAAATTTATTTTAGAATATACCAAAATGTCAGTACAAATCATTAACATCACAATATTTGAAAAAAATAGAATATTTGAAGCTGCAATGTTCATAAAACTCCATTACTAAACAAGTCAGTTTACCTACCACAGAGTTGCAATGACTTACAATAATAACCACAATAACTTGTTTTAATAATCATTACAATTCTTCAAGTATGAAAGAAATTTTCTAGCATACTGTACTGTGTTAGTCTTGTATTTCTCCCATCAACAAACAATGATGGAAGTGGGAATGGATTGGGTATCTTCAAAACTGAAGTTGCATATGCAAAAGTTATATAACTTTTATGACTTCTTGCACTGACAGAAAGCCAGTCTTTTTATTTCAAACAATATTGCAAAACATACCCATACATTTGTTTACTTGTTCAAGTAACCAGATAGTGAGTTCAAAGAGGTTAAATAACTTGATCACATGCCCATCTTCAAAACTTTCATATTGATCAACTCGATAGATTCTCTGCTTAGGAGACTTTCTTGAAAGGTAGCAGTAAGCAATGCTGAAGGTCATTTTAAAGCTTCTGTATGAATTCTTGGAGCTGGTTGTATTTCTAATTTGAATTTCATTATTTTAGCATTTTTCATAAGTTTATCTTTAAAAATGTTTTATGCACAATACGACATTTTTGGTTGGCTTCCAGTCAGATCAGTTGACAAACCTGATTCACTTTGTTAATAAATCAGGTTTGTTGAAAGTAAAAGAAAATCTATGCACTTTTCATGTTATATCCAACGTTACAGCACTTTTTGTTTTCATCAAGAGCACGAAACTGAACTTACCCTATCTGCAAAGACTGTTTACTTTGAAAATGTAAATGCAATACCTCCCTTATCGCCACCAAACTTACTACTATTACTTAAGTGAATGTATCACTTATTTTTCCATGGCATTGGTTTGCCTGTAGGACTAACCAAGTCAAACACACTCAGCGTTTCAAACAAGGATAGCACTTGAAAAAATTATCATGCATTGGAATACTTGTAGCCTATTCATGCAGATTGCAATCCAGCAGACCCATGTCCTAACCAAGGGGTTGGCAACCTGTGGCTCTGCAGCCATATGCTGCTTTTTAGCTCCTCCCAAGTGTCTCTCTGGATTACACAAAACATGGAAGTTTAATTTGCATTTGATTAATATTTTAATTAAATTGATTACAATACATCCTCTGCTCCTGTGAAGTTGCCTGAAAGATAAAACGGCATCAACATTTTGTGGCTCCTTGCTAGTCATGTGCGCTGGAAGATGAAGCAGAATGGCGCCCCTTGCGCTAGGCTTACAGGAAGGGCAACCATCGATCTAGAACCAAAAATAAGGACTGCTGTGGAAATTTGATTTTATTACCTAAAAAGAAAGTAATTGTTTCTGTTTGCACAACTAACGTCAGATCATATATTTGTCTATTTGCCTCCAGGAACCATTTGCTCCAGCAACGTCTTATTCTCGACTTCCTTCTTGGAATGTCACGGAAAACGTTTTTTTTGCTTGCTTATTTCTTGAATCAGTTAAATGCTAAAACTTTGCTACAAAACCAGCTTTCCTAAGAAGCCTAACCAGAGTAGACAGCTTACAGTGCTAACAATGCCTAATAGTAATAGTGCCTTACGTCTCTGTGCTGCAAGATTATACTACTTCTGTGACATCACAAACGAGTTAATATAAATGCAGATACGTGCACATTGGAATCATCGCAAAAAATGGGTGATTCCTTGAAAGCTTGCAGCAAACTTATAACTTTTAATAGTAGACTTTTGAAATTTCCTTGTAAAAATATATTTGGTATGATTTTGTTTCATTTCTTTGACAGCAAAATAGTCTCTTTAATTTTTTAACCCCTCGGGTATTATTTTTGACATCCAGTGCCTGGTGATAGCCAAGGTTAATTGAAACTACTTTTTGAGCTTTTTTCACGCCTACACATATGCCGACTGCTATTGTTACCAACTGATGAAAAAAGCACATTGTTTTGTCTAAACTTCAGTGTCGTTTGTCAGGTTTTGCTGCATATATAATGGAGATACATTATACAGTTTAACAGATTGTGTTCTTTTAAACCAGTGGTTTTTAACCTTTTTCATGCAGCGACTCACTTTGCAAACCAATTCAACGTAACGACCTCCTTCCGCAAATTTACAGTCAGGCATATATGATATTCAGTTTTATTTGCACAATAGAGAAAATCACAGTGACTAATGTTGAACAAACACTCATTTATTAAATTGATGCATATGGCACCATCAGTGAGAGACACCCTTGCTGTATACAAACCACTCCACAGCACAACTCCTTAAACTAGAATAACTCCCAAGTTAGCTACCGCATTCAACTGCACATTCTTACGCCACAAAGTTGTTCATGCATTGCCAAATGCAACAGTACTCTGTACTCTAATGGTCATAGTTGCACTCACCTCCGTAATGGGCATAATCACCCTTAAAACATTTTTGAACGAAAAGTAGGCTATCATTTTTGCCAGGTGATTCTATTATTGTAGCTACAACAAATATGTTTCCATATACGATACATGAACTAGAAAAGTAATTATGAATATTTTCATTAGAAGCTCTTGCAACCCCTAGAAAAAGGCAAACAACCCCTACAGTTGTGACCACCAGGTTGAAAACCACTGGTTTGAACAGTGCATTGAGTGAAGTTGTTTTGTATTGCTAAACATGTTTGGTTGTTTTCCATCATGTTCAACATGCGAATGACAGTGAATGTTGCTGGTATGGCTCTTGGGCCTTGACTGATGCATGGATGATGATATATGAGATAGAGGAATAGAAACAAGAATCAGATGGTCATGTAGCTATACATGGTAATGTCAGGCCACACACAGTAAAGTATTGCAATGTCTTAGTTGGTGTTGTGTTGAATGTGCATATCACCATGAATGGGATGCACGTGAAGAATTACATTCATACAGGGTGACCCAAAAAGATGTGTACCCATGAAACTTTCAATTGTGACTTTGATTAAAAAGCTATTTATTTCAAATTACAACCACACATTATTCAGTTTATGGAAGACCATTCACCAGAGTTTAAACTATTTCTGTCGATTTTTAGTCAATTTATGGCTTTCCCAAGATGTGTTCCAAATGTCCACCATTTCGTTGTAAGCAAACCTGTACTCGTCTGGCAAAGTTGTTAATCACTTTTACACACTCCTCTTTCGGGATGGCTCTTATTTTTGCTGTGATGGCAGTTTTCAGTTCTTCAATTGTTTGTGGATTTCCCTGGTATACATTGTCTTTCAG
>Ga0210059_1001952_pt1 | contig 31845 bp, 18 predicted proteins | sample Ectturendosymbi2_FD_188042 | JGI IMG/M metagenome (GOLD analysis project Ga0210059, IMG submission 188042) | Ecteinascidia turbinata endosymbiont from Florida, USA - Sample 2 (SPAdes) (version 2) | ecosystem: Host-associated > Tunicates > Ascidians > Unclassified | place: Key West, Florida... | reverse complement strand
TAGTTGAAACTCTGGTGAATGGTCTTCCATAAACTGAATAATGTGTGGTTGTAATTTGAAATAAATAGCTTTTTAATCAAAGTCACAATTGAAATTTTCATGGGTACACATCTTTTTGGGTCACCCTGTATGTCATTGCCTGTATGTTCAAGTCAGTCCTTTGCAGCATGTACTTGTCACATGCATGGAAACATTTTCTCAGTAGGTCACACTTCTTTAGGAAATTTTAGTTTTTTAATATGTGGTTTTCAACTGCAGTTGCTTGGTGTGTGTATTACTTGGCAACACATTAATTCAAGATGGTGACCATTTAACCTGCAGCTTCTAGTGTTGCAAAACGTTTTACATATGTTAGGTTACAAACCGTGATTTCTTTTTCTCACTGCACCAGTTGTGGCATTTTATGCAGAAAAGGCACGGTTTGTGTTTTGAACCACCCTAAAGTTGATATTTGATATTGACAATGGAATTATAATGAATATCAATGAATTAGCAAATATTGGGGCAAAACATGAAACTATAATGCCCATTACATTTTGTACTGGTTTTCACTGAATCGCAGTGGTGCAGAGTTTTACCATTTCTTGTGTGGAAAAGTTGCCAGAAAAAGCAAAGGAACATCCCCAAGCAAATCATCCAGGAAATTTTTCTTATAGCAGTGGTTTTTTCCAAGAGAGTTTGATTTGAAAAAAATGAACTTTTAGAAAACAAAAGTTTGGTCTAACTGAAAAACCTGTGGTATCTCACAAAGTGGCTTATCCAGTTACCCTAGACAAAAACCTTTAAAAGGATGAGATACTTTGTGAACCAGAAATCAAATGTATACCAATGTCAAATAACATCAATAAGTAATTGATATTGAAGTAACTAGTCTCCACATAGGTGACACAAACAAATCAGTTACACATATCTTTTGAAGGAAATTGATTTAACATCAACACTTTGCATCCTCGGTCCTTAAATCTATTCACATTCTGTTTGAATAAAATTTTTGGACTAAGGAAGCACAATGTTATGTAAAATACAAAAAACGAAAACAACTGTTTGTTGCGGCTTGTTTTTTTCCTTGCTGAGATATTCCTAGTGGTTTGAAAGTGACAAGGTTGGAAAGATCTTTGATATATTCAGTCCAACTACCGAGGATTTTAACCTTATTGATGAGTGAGACACCCTTTTTGTCTTTTATGGTTGTAGCAGCATTGGATCTTTTGCCACAGAGATGTCAGATGGTTTCCCAAAATACTTCACTGGTATGGTAATATCTGGAATCCAGTTTATGCCTGAATTTCTTCTAATATTGTGTCTTTTTAAATTGAGTGATGACTTTCATTCAGCAGTCAGCATATCACAAAATTGTACGAAAAATTGGTAAAACTAGAAAAGTACATCAAAAATTCTGAGTTCTGCAATGAATGAATAAAAAATGGAGTCTGTGGTCAACTTTACCTTTTGGTTGAATGAGATGTTTCAAGGATAGGTGAAGAAGTTCTTGACTTAAATTTGTGCGAAGTTCTGAGAAACACAAACAACAAGCCTATCGTTGCAACTCCTACCAAAATATATAATGCAAGAGTAAATTAGCAAGTGTTTCGAAAAAGTGAATTTTGCCACAATGTCAAAAACAGTCTTTAGCATACATTACAGACTATCTTTGCCCAGCATGGTAATAAATAAATGGCATGCTATGGAAATTTCGTAAAAAAACAGGTTTCCCTTGCATTTAAAAAAATTATTTTCCCTACTTTTTAGCAGCGTCTGTTGGCCTTACAATCAAATCTTTGTACAATGAAGCCCCAAGTTATTAAATTCGAAAATATTGTGAAATTGAGTGAATGTTGTTGCTACCACTAAGCAGCATTTGGTGCACTAGAGATCTGTTTATTACGCATGTTGCTTGTAAGTTCACTCAATGAAAATTTTAGATAATAAACAATTCAAATTTAGAGACCTTTCTCAGTGTAATCAGAGACCTTTCTACTCTGACACTTCTAATATTTTATCCGTTTGGAATTTCCATACTTTTTCAATACCTAGGGGCCATTTTGGTCAAATTCAATACATTACTTATAAAAACAATTATTTTTCAATACTGCATGGGACCCTGAAAAGCTATAGGAATGTCTATGATCAGTGATCACAACCAAAGATATACTCAACATTGCAGATGCTATTGTGTAGTAACATTGGCTGATATCAATTTTGCTTGTTTACGCAAACTACAATTTTAAGGTCACAATAGTGTTTTTTCACTGAGATTAATACCTATTTCATTTTGTTATGTGAACAACATTTCAAACTTCAAACACATGTTCCACTTGTTCATCTGCACACTGTAGCACAAGGAATACAACCAACACTTCAGTTGATCATAATATTGCTGCAATGTTCACACTTCCGAGATTTGCCAAGACAACAGATCTCAACCCAACATTTATTTCATTTTCCACTATTTTCTAATTATAGTTCATGAGCAGGGTGAATTTTTTTGATTTAAATCATATTTTTTCAATTTATCATTTTCTTTGATTTAATGTGAAGGAGATGGCCATCTAACACTTGCGCTTGTACAAAATTCCTTAAGACAAATCAGTTCATAAAACCAGTACTGGCATACAAACAAAATATTTAATGAAATAACAATACTCAAACCATTAGTTAATCACATTCACTGAGACTTATAATGCAGCTTTCATTAATTCAGAAGTATAATCAATATACTTCTGCAGAAGTATAATCAACATGCATAAAATGGTAAAACCTATAATATATCTGTTATCATGAATCAAAATCTGTTCTGAAACTAAGATGTCTATAGTCAACAGCCTACATGTTTGTTGTCATTTAGATGCAACTTTTACTTTATAAAAAACAATTTTGGGTAAAATATTATTTTGTGTTATTTTTACCCAAATTTGATATTTTGGCCATAACTTTTGAACCAAAAATGCAAGAAAGTCAATAAAATGCTCTGAAGACTTGGATTATAGCCTCGTTTCCAAAAAAACTTTGAGTCAAAAAATTCCCTCTAGCAGTTGGCGCCCAGGGCCTGGTAACCTGAGCCAAATTGGCCTAAAACCTACCCCACTCGTGACATCACCCACAAAAGCACAAAAGAAACAAAAAACTGTCCAATTTTTGTCAGTGCAATCTAGAAGACTAGCTGCATCTTTTGAGAGTTTTTAAAGCTCTCTAGCTCAATTGCTTGGCAAGTTATGGAATTGCAAAGTAGCACGAAAATAATGGCTCAATTCAAGAGTTTGAAGTATGAATATATCATACACCAGTGACGAAGGTGTTAAGAAAACATTTGTCTCTGAATACAGTAACTGCACATTTCATTCACATTTATAGTTCACTGATTATAATAATTAGAAGCTCAATATGACATGTCTCTAACTGTGAAAAAATGACAGAAACAGTCAAAATTTCCCATAACATTGAAAGAACATAATACTATGCAGGGATCACAAACTACAATTGAAATTGCAATTTGAAAGTACATTAAAATTGGGTTAAAAAAGTAAATACCAGAAAATTGAAATTTACTCACTGTTTTTTAAAATATCCATGTTTGGTTGAACTTCTACGACCTGCAAAAATATACAAGGGATCAGTGCACACCAAAGCGTGCACTGATAATGCTGCAAAATCTTTCTTACCACTGACATGCTTGCTTTGTTCTCCAAAGCTGTGCTTTTCCTGTTTTGGTTTCTTGCGAACATATTTTTTCTGCAAATGAAACTTCTTAGATATTTAAACATCAAATCAATTTCATATTCACAACTTTAATAGACAATTGGCAAGTGTTTTCATGCAGCAGAACTTTTCCTAAGGCAAATGCATGGGAACCATTAAAAGCAGTTACTTCAAAGAGGCGAAAGTCACTTGATGTGAAGAAATAACTTTGACTTACTGAAATCATAGCTTCAAAAAGAATTGCAGCATTCATTATGGGTACCTTTTGTAACTGAAGAAACTTTTCCATGTCGACAACACCACTAACACTTTTTTCAGGATTATGGGAGCTGTTTGGAACTCTTCTGGTTTCAACTGAATTAAACAATATGTAATGTAAACCTGAATTAAACAATATGTAACATAAACCTGGCAGTAAACAAATAGGAAATAGAAAGTTCTGAATAAGTAACATCACAAATTACAATACTGTGCCTTGCAAACTTTCAAATGTAAGGTTGTGAATTTTGCAGAAATGCACTAATGTGCAAAAGGTAACAATTGGATAACTTCACCGTTCACCTTGAATGCTACATATGATGCCATCTACCATCACTTTGGAAGTTTAGACACAGAAATACATGTGTGAGCGCCATAGTATTACTACATAGGTTACAAAAGCTGCTTAAGCACGTCGTATTGTCAACACGTATCACTTGTTCCAGAACATTTGATCTTAGTTTTTTCAGAAGAACAATATACATTAAAATAACAATGAAAGACCACAACTAAATGTGATGACATGGGATTTTGTTTTTGTTTACCTTCCACCAATTGGTTGATGTGTGGCGTATATTTGCTAACAGCACATTGAAAGTCATGTTTGGAAATAACACGAATAGCAGGCTACAAGAAAATTAATTAATTTAGAAACAATATGCGAACTAGAAAGCTGTGAATCCAGGTTTTTGTGAAAAAATTACTCACATACCACCTGGAAGATCTTCGCGTACCACTAGTGGTATACACATACCACAGGTTGGGAACCCTTACTCTAGCACAATGGACTGGTGAGTTATAGAGTGGCAAAACATGCCAAATTGGCAAATTATACCTTTTTGAAGTGAAATTCGCCCAGCTCTAAACGTTTTAAGCCCAGTGGGAAAATAATTTCAACACGAAACCTGGCTTACATCAACTTGTGTAAGCATAAAAGCAAGAACAGTGTGATGTATGTGACAAAAATCCTTTATAAATTCCACGATTGCAATGTTATGCAGCCTATCACAAATAGAAATGTTTATTTTTACATTTATTCAGTCTGGTGTGCTGGTTCTAATCAACTATATTTACTTTTATGTACTTGGTGACTATAATTTTAGTAAAGCGTTCACATTGCAAAGGATTCTCACAAGGATTTTGATTCTGATACCGGTTTGGACCATTGTTCCAATAATGGAACAAAAATGTCCACCTCAAATAATTTCTTTGCAGGTCATGCAAAAGACTTGTAAAATGCATCAATGCTTTCACTAGTGTTTCCACTTTCGATAAATGTAACATTTATCATAAAGATTTCTTTTGCTCATTGAGCAAATGGTGGTCACTCAAATGTGAAAATATTTGACATTTTTAAGCAGCAGGGAAAAAAATTGGGGAGGCATGCTTGCATAAAAGTTATCATAAAAATCAAAACTAAGATGATACAGTGAAGCAGTAGCGAGCATTGACCCTGTAAAGGTCATGTTCCCAAAATGGAACAATGGTCATTAAATTGGTTAAACAACACACCTTAATACCAACACCAACAAAAACTGAAACATAACAACTTTCTGTTATAACAAATAACAACTTTCTGCATAACAGAGAATGACAAGAATAAAAAATAATAACCTTTAAAAGATTCCTCTTCAGAGCTGTCCCACCGACTCTTTACAACACCAGAGTAAACAAATGAAGCTTGATCATCTTTCAATCTTTGATCACTGTCTGATGGCAGGGATTCCTACAGAGACACAGAAGTTGTAGACAATTTTTCTTAGTGTGATAGATCTGTTGTGTCATAGTATCAGAAATACTGGTACCAAAAGGAAGTGCACACAAACCCCCACTTTTTACCCAAGATAAAAAAATTGCAGAGAATCACATATCCTAAGTCTAAAACCAATCTTCAACTTCCAAAACAAGTTGCACAATGCCACAACTGCCACAGCCTGTTACAACCAAGTACTGGTTCGTGAAAGTTGAACTGCTTTATCATGAAAAGTAATTGGTTCGGAAATTTGAGTTTTGCTGCAGTGCCCTTGAGCAGGCTAGGATACAATAAATATGTAAGGGCAGTCAGGTCTAGCCACACCATAATATTTTCTATTGCATAATATTTGTATTTCTATTTTCCTGCCACATTTGCTTTGTTGTCAAAGGCGCCAAGTTTAAAATTTCTATGGGAGTACGAAATCCATGGTGTCACAAAATATGACATCAGAACCTGCGATTTTTGAATCTTTTATTCCATATTTATACAAAAAAGTTTCAATACATTACAGAATAATGTCTTACTACTTGTTAACAAAGAACCGCTCAATCATAAAATGAAAAAATTAGCAGGAGTGCTGCAATCTCAGCCAGAATTGTGGTAGTGCGGCACAGGGCTGAATACTTGGCATCTATGCTTGCTGTATAGGTCAATACAAAATCTCCTAACTGGAAAGGTATGAGCCACATGCTCCCTTAGCTCCAGATGAACATAGCTAAAGGAATACTTTGAATTCACATCTGTTTTCCATGATTCACTGCTGATATTTTTGCATTACTCATACCACAGTGGGAAGACATTACATTGCATTTTTCCCTTGAGTATGTAGGCCACATAAACAGATGGAATAATTGAAGACCTTCCGACGAAAAGAGCCAAGTCACAAATTGACAGTTTCGAGAAAACAGCTGTTAAAGTTTTTAATTTGCATTTGAAACACTGGATAAAGCAAAATATGGATATGGAGAATTATCCTTTAGATGCTTGTTCCATGCTAGATTTTTGAGGAAGGTCTCGAGAACACGTTCCACTGTGTAACTCAGTTTATGCAAAAGTGTGACTTAGGCACTTTTCGTTGGAGGGTCTTCAATTACACAAGTTACAAATGAAAGAGCAACTTGTGACAAGTGAGGAACATATTATAAAAAAGCCACAAAATATACAAATGACACAAGTATGAGAGCAAGGAGCAATCATGAAGATAGCAATATATAAGTCGCCTTGCATAAAACAAAGATTACTTATTATACAAACAACAGTTATGGAATCCATTCAAAAATCTAGCCCAACAGGTTGAACATAAAACAGAGTTGCATGCAAAATCGATTTCCTAGCAAAATAATTTGTGATCAGACTCCGATGGGTCACCCTTGTGCTGTCTCGATGATGTTTGTAATGAGTCGCACATTGTTGCTTACCCATGAGATCTGAGCACATACACAAGTGCATGTTTGTCAGTTGACAATATGTGAGTAACAAATTATCATCAGTACTTGCAATAACTTCCCAATTATACAAATGTATCAAATACACACTGTGAAAATGTGGAAAGAATTGTATTCAGCTCAATTACAAATTGTCATTGATACAACTCTTAACTCACATGCCATCCACACCACATGCACAACACTCAAAACATTTGGCTGTAATCAGACTAGAGTGTATGCTAAATGTCAGTGTGGCCATGAATGGACAATCTGTTTAAAAGTACAGACGAAGTTAAATGAACTAATGCAAAATCTTTGTTGTTGCACTGTTATTCCATCTTGCTTTTTATAGCTGCAAAACTATGACAATTGAGAAGTTCTGCAATGCTTATGTGGTGGTAGGAATATACAATGTTTAGAATGCTTAATAGATTGCTGCAGTAAAGAAATTTTTTAGATTTTATTCATTCAGAAAGAGGGCCTGAAAAGACGAACATGCAATATGCATTGTCGACTTTCCTGGATAATTTCTAGCAAATTTCTAAAACATGATAGCGATGTGATTGTTTTTTTACAAAAGTTATCAAATGCACAAAATTAAGTGTACAGGGCCACTGCACTGTTTCAAATGTGGCGGTGTGGTGATATTCTTTTGACTTTTAATATATAACTGTTCTTGACGGGGAGTAGGCTGTACCAATTTTGAGCGAATGTCTCAGATCTCTGCGTAAGTTGGTCAAAAGTTGCAGTCAAGCTCATCACTCAGAAAAATAACAAAAAATTGAATCAATTGTTGCTTGATGCCTCCTCTACAAGTGTTTCCATGGAAACAACCCAAAAAGCAGAAAAATGCAAAATCTCAACAACTAAAAAAGCTAGAACAAATTTTTTAATGAACCAGAACTAACATTTTCCTGTATTCATTTACTACTTTTGCTTGCATATTTTGTGTTTTTTGAGGTAAGCAACATAGAAAAACTATCACTGAAGCTGACTACTTTATCACTCACATAACAAACAAAAAAAACTAATGCCAAAATCATACAAAATGAGATACCATTTACCAGGTTCTAGCTGATCTAAATAAATATAAACAAAGCATTATAGACTAATCAGCACAGTGAGATGGCATATGAAAAACACAATGGCTTAACCTCATGAAAAACAAAAAATAACAGAAGTACATTTTCAGAAGTTTGTCAGGTGTATAGTTAGTAAAAGTAATTGTCAGGTTTCTCTTGTATCTTTTCAAATCTAGTCTTAGAAAAAATCCGACTGCTTCCTAACACTTTGACGATTTTGCTTTGTCACTGTTTAACAAGATGTTGCAGTTTCACACAGTTTTTGCCGCAGTATACTAACAATGCTCATGAAATATTCCTGCTGCTTTCTACTTCTTGTAACTTTTCCTGTGTTAAACACTGTTAGCAGACCAAAGGCACATTCTGAAGTGTCATTGGCAACATTTTGGTTCTTCACAAAGTTATGAACAGTAATACAACTGCCGTTTTGTTGTCAAGACTTTAGGCCTGCTTTTAAAAAGCCATGGTCTACATTGAGGAGCCGAAGTAGTGTCCAGGAATCTCTTCCAACAAGATCAACAAGTGAAACGTTGTCAGTCAGAAGAGGCATCTCTTGCTGAACAATTTTACAACTTTGCTTGGGGTGATGGAGGATGCCTTAGCCGTTGCTCACTTTTCACTTAGGGGAACAGAGTCACTAAAAAATGACAAGGAGACTAAGCGTTCTGACAAGTACCAAGTTTAGACTGAAAAATCTGCACAGACCCAGAACGTGCACTAAACTCAGACCTAAGACTGTACAAAATACTTAAAATGATCACAATGCGTTGCAAGATGATTACTGCTTATATAAAGAAACTTGACAGCCACCTTTGGTGACTGGAGTCTGGTGAAGAACAAGGTGTCAATTTTGAGGCAAACCAAGAGAATTATGGTAAGAGCAATGTGTGGCATGGAACTGATGGACAAAAAGTACTCCAATGAAATCCTGGGATTGAGACGAACTGAAATAAATCTGACAAAAGCAAGTCGGGTGCAATGGTATGGAGATGTTTTGAGTAGGGATGAGGGTGATGCCCTATGAATGATGCTGGAGTTTCAGGTGGAAGTTCAGAGAAAATTAGGAAGACCATGAAAGACATGGAGGAGGCAAGTAGAAAAGAGAGGGATTCGGTTGCAGAAAAAAATGCCCTTGATTGAGAAGCTGGAGAAACAGAGTAAACCTGATCATGTAAGCAAGCAGGTACATCTGGCCACTCCTTTAATGAGGACAGAACCAGGCCAAACTTGACTACCACATTAAGGCTCCAGCACTAGGGTAGGGCATATATATATATATATGTAGATTATGTCAGGAAGGTGATTTTGATCCATACTCACCACAAGTGTGTATTCTTTGATGTTTAGGTCAGCGTTGTCTTGAGAGGTGAAAATCAGTTTTTTTGTAATGAGAAACTTGTAAAAACCACATTGGTATTTGCTTGACAGTATCTTACGAAAGAAATCCTTCAACAGCAATGAACGAGATGCTAAGTTGTTTACTGAGCATATACATTTCCAATGTGTAGGCACTGTCAACTCTTAATCACATTGAACCTACTTTGTTGACACGAGGGTCGAGGATGCCTACCAAACAAATTAAAATTGAACTAACTTACAGATGAATGTTTCCTCTTGGTGCTCTGTATGTGTAAAACATCTGCACATTTAGTTTCCATTCCTGGTGGGGGTAATGGGCCAAACATACCAGCATCAAAAAATGACCTGCAGTATAAAACAAGAAAATAGATACAAAAAAGAAAAAAACTAGCAATTTATCAACAATCAGTAAGAGCAAAGAATATTTTTGATATGGAGCTGATGTTCCATGAAGTTCATGGGAAATATTTCCAAAATATTATAGCTCTGCAAATGGCTTTCATATTATGCTCAGAATAAATGTACAAAATTGATAAAGACAAGATATTACTATTACAGTAAGAACACATGAGATGCTCTGATCAAATAACAATAAAAATGAATACGAGTGCAAAAAACAGTTACCAATAAACATTTCACTTGAGCACAACAAAATTGAAACCGTTTTGAAGGTGGCTGAAATTGTGCATTGGTGCTGTAGCCAAGAAGCAAATGTACTTTAACTTTTGTAATATCAAAAAAATGATCTCAAAAAAATTGGGCACAAACTGCAACATTCAAAACCAACTTTTATAGTTAAGTGTATTACTTAGGACTCCCTTACTTTGTGCCACATGCATCTTTGTTTGCAGTTTTCAGTTTTCTACTGGAGCTGCTTTCATTCCTGCAGCAGTAAAAAAAAGTTGCTGACATGATGCATGTCATTCATGATGCATGTCATTCATGATGCATGTCATTCGTTATGCATGTCATTCGTTATGCATGTCATTCGTTATGCCTGTCATTCGTTATGCATGTCATTCGTTAGGCATGTCATTCGTTAGGCATCAGGAAAGATACAGCGGAATTGAAAACTGGATAAATAAGTAATCACACAACTTTGACCATGACCATACAAGGGCATGACAACTTCAAACACTTCAACATATCTGCTCATTTGGTTTATTTTATTGGTAGGGCAACCAAAAGTCAAGGAAGTCAATTTTCTGCCATTTTTAAAGCTTATATGAAACATCAACAAACCGAATTTCATGCTGATTTGAAGTATGAATATCTCGTACACCACTGCTGAAGGTGCTAAGGAGCACAGTAGCTTTGGTGCACTTTGATAGAAGCAATCATGCCATGGTAGGTAATCATGATGCAAGTTTTTGTCATAAAGGATTTGAAAAATGATTTCTTAAATTTGACACAAGGCCTAGGCAACCAACCTTTACAGATACTGCATAAACGCTAATGCTTTTGACACCTGTCTGTTTTGCATGATTACGATATTATCAACACAATATTTGTAAATTATAAAATCATGCAGTAAAAGAATTCCTTCCACTTTCACATAAAAAATACAAAAACGTATTTGGCATACAGCATGAACAACACCCTGCACTTACGGCTTAAAGCATGGTTTACCATTACTGCAGCAGCAAAATCTAAATTAAAGCACATGACTTTTTTGCCACCACAATAAAAATTCAAGTGCAGCTTTTTAAAATTATGCATCATTGTGTTTAAGTCCTATATCCTATACATTAATTTTTAATGATATGCATATTGTTCTCATACATGTCCAACTTAACATGTTCACAGCCAGTGTACAAGATACTGAAACTTCAAAATCACGCATTGAGCCACTATTTTCGCTCCAATTTGCAACTCCATAACTTACCAGTCGATCGCGCTAGAGAGCTGTTTCAACCCTCAAAAGATGCAGCAACTATTCTCGTTTGCAATGAAAAAAACTTTTTGGTTTCGTTTATGTGTGCGTGACGTCATAAGTGGGGTAGGCTTTAGGCCATTTTCACCCTGGTTATTGGACCCTGGGCCCCAAACACAAGAGGGAAGTACTTCGCTCATGATTTTAGCGGAAGCTATGCTAAAATCCAAGTTTTTTGAGCATTTGATTAGCTTTCTGGGGTTTCTGGTTCAAAAGTTTGGGTGAAATAAAAATTTGGATGAAAAAATCATTTTGGGTAATTTTTACCCAAATTTAAGTTTATTGACTAAGCAACCAAAAACGTACAAATTTGTGGGATGTGTTTACCCATTTTCTGTAACTACCTGCAGAGTTTGAGCTTTTCGCTTATTTAACAGCAAGTAAAGTAGTTTATCAAAAGTTAAAAAATATAAGCTGCAACAAGCAAGTTTTTTAAATTGAACCTACCATGACTTGGTCAAGTCATCAGAACACTTTGCAGCTGCTACCTTTTTTTTGTGCATAGAAGATGGATGATCTTCACAGCATTCATCACCGCACCATGACACAGGACTGCATCTGCTAACAAAAGATAATTAGGATTCATGTGCAACTTTAAAAAGCATATCTTCAAAATATTTAACATTTATTTCTGGCCATGCAAGTGATTACAACAGCACAGACTACTCAGAAAAAAATGGACAGTGATTAATGATAAAACTGAAAACCACATGTATGTTTTTACTCATGTAAAGTCATACTTCAAAATATTCTACATTACAATCATCTGCAATGAACAACCCAATGGAAAAAACTCATGCGCAATAAATCTCTACAATATCCGCTGAAAACATTACATATAACTTGGTAACTAGAATGTCTGCAAGCAACTATGCATCTGTTTCAACATGTATTTCAAACACCAATGTTCCAATTTTGACAATATGAAACTGAATTTCTACCAGATTGCAAAGTAGAAAAGCAACCAAACACCTATAAATGTAGAACACCAACCTACAAAATGTTCAACTCTTAAGCTAAACAAATACAGGAACACCTTACCTCCAGGATACAACCTTTAGTCAAACCATTTTTCTTGCTGGGAACAGGCACAACCACTGATTAGCAATCCATAAAATGTAGTGGCATTAAAAAAGAAGCAAATAATACCAATGCAAAACTTAAGACCAAAAACAATGGCTATTCCAATAAACGCATTAGCAGTCTGCTTTGTATCTCACCTGAATTGTTATCCACAAAACCTGTTTCAAGCAAAATATAAATTTGAAAAAAATAAGGTGCATAACAGATGTCGCGAAAACAGGACAATTTGGCCAATACTTTTTAATGGTGTAATTTTAGAAGTCTATTTCTAGGTAGCATTGTTGTTTAGAAAAATAAGTCACGCTGATAAAATTAATGTCAGTTTCAAACTTCTATAAAATCAAATGACACATCCAGGACAGCAGAAAAAAAATCTGCATAAAGGAACGAATGCAAAGAACATGTTTTCATACTGCTAACTACAATGCAGACATGAAAAAATCAATGCAAATCAGGAAAAACTGCTCTTTTTGCAACATAACACCAACGACAATATTTATGCCACCAGCTTGTGCCTTGTTTAGTGCCAGCAAGAAAAATGGTTTGAAGAGGAAAAAATAAGAAACAGTTAGTCTGAGATGTGGAACAGCAACACAATGCAATATCACTCAGAAAATAAATATGAGCTATGTAAAAACCGCATAATAATATGCATATTTCACTATAAACTCCAAAGTCCTGACCATTACCATGTCAATAATGACAATTTACCTCATATACAATGTAATTTTGTTTTAGTTATATAAAATGCCTGTACATATTTATTATTACGATGTTATGAAGTGTTTTATGAATTTTACAAGTAAGATGAAACTAACACAAACTAATTGAAATCATCTTTTTATATTACATCATTGTTTCATCCAACACTTTTGTAATATTACCCAAAATAGTATCTTTTCATAAACCAAAATGCATGAAAATGCATCCTTTGTCCATTGCTACCCTATGGTACATTTTTCAAATGGAATCTACCTTTTTTCATAAAGACTAATTATATAGTGAAACAGAACTACGAACTACACAGTGATGTGATATGCTAGTGAAACTACAGCATACATAGGTGAAAAAAGTGAAAGACAGTTAAGAATAACTGGAGAGTAACTAGTTTCCACCACACAGGTGAAAAGTTCAAGTCTATCAACAAAAAAAATCAATTCCATGTAACACTTGGCATTGTCAGTCTTACAACCTCATGCAAATAGAATCTGGAGCACAATGCTTGAAAAAATTGTGCATATCAATACTTATGCTTTCATGAAAAATGCAAGGAGCAGTCGCCATTAAAAGGGTTAGAAAAGAAGATTCTATTGAAATAGTGAAATTTATGTTTTGTGCTGCTGCACATCCATGTTTTCTTGTCATCAACTTGAAGACATGGATCTTATGATCTTGCTAAAAGTCTGCTCAACCATTTTAAGAGCAGCAGCCTCGGTTTAATGCCAACATTTTTCCCAGTATACTGTGTTTCCTTACTGTTTGCATTCATTAATGTACTTGCTCCTCTCACTATGGTTTATATTGCTGCATGCCTGGGTGGAATATTAGCAATTACAAGAGGCATGCATTCAAATTGTGTTGTGCTGTACAGTAGATTGAAATTGAATTTTATGCAGATAAAACGTTGATTTTAGTGAAACATGCATCACAAGATCCACTAAGTATCCAATGTGAAAACACTGATTTATGGCGAGATACTCAGCAATTTTCCAAAACCAAATTTTCCTTAACAAGTAGTGAGTTCAGTAACTTTGCCACAACTGCAGAAAAATAAAAGACCTGTTGTTTGAAGATGACTGAGACGATTTTTGAAACCTCTTGAAATGTTTTTTGTCTGGTTCAGTTTCAGAACTTCCATCTTCACACCATTGGTGATCTTTGTGTGGTTCATGCCAGTAGGGTGGTGTATCGCCTCCACTGGAATAATCTCTCACTCTGTGTTTGTCTTCAATTGAGCTGCTTGATCTTGAATGGCATGGTGTGTGATACCTCTGTTCAAAATATGGCAACACACCAATGTTAAATATTTTTGAATCACAACTTCTGCAAAAAACATTCAAAAATGATACCACGCAACACTTTCATCACTGGTAAGGAACCCTGTCTTAGTGCAACTTCTGTTTTCAAATATTTATACCTACCAATTTTTATTCCTTGCAAAATTTTAAACCTACCAACATTTCTAATGATGCTGCATTTACTGTGATTTTTTATACTTACAACAATCAAACCCACTAATATTTGTCAATGGAGCTGCCTTTTTGTGAGATTTTTTTTGAGAACTTCTGGCCCAACAATAGTCTTAACACTTTCACGTCTGGTCTAAATCAAGCGGTTCATGCCAAAGCAACCGGATCGCACATGGCTTTGCATGCTCTAACTCTGGCGTCGAAAGCGGTAGAGAGCTATTCAAAGGCTCAAAAGATGTGGCAAGTCTTCTAGTCTGCACACAAAAAAATTTTTGGTTGGGGGGTGCGGGTTTTTTGTGAGTGATGTCATAAGTGGTGCACTTTTGGGCCACCTTCACCTGGCCCTGGGCCCAAACTGCTAGATGGTAGTATTTTGCTGAAGTTTTTATTGGAAACTAGGTTACAATCTGAGTCTTTTGGTACTTTGGATGACCTGCTGGGGTTTCAGGTTCAAAAGTTATTATCTAAAGTAATAAAAATATTTGACTAATTAGTCATTCAGATAATTAATTGATTTTTTTCTTTCAGATCATAACTTTTGAACCAGAAACGCTAGAAAGTCGATCAAAGGCTCAAAAGACTCGGATTCAAGCCTATTTCCAATGAAAATTTCAGCAAAATACTTTGGCCTAAAGGTTCGGCCCTAGGCCAGATCACATGAGCCAAAATGGCCCAAATGCTGCTTCACTTATGACATCACTCACAAAAAATCTGCAAACCCCAACCAAAAAATTTTCTTTGAGTGCAGACAAGAAGACTTGACGAATCTTTTGAGGGTTTGAAGAGCTCTCTAGCGCAATCGGCAAAGGAGCTATGGCGTTGGTGAGGCAACCAACAACTGCTGGTTTTAGGCCAATTTCAAAGTATGAATATATCGTACCACGGCTCTCAAGGTGTTAGTGATGCTGTTTCATGTGCAAACAAATGCAGAAAAATAAAAACATTACTGCAATGTTTATTGCTTGCAAAATTTTGAACCTGCCAACATCGCCAACCTTGGTAAGCTGTGGTGAGAAAACTTTCACTGTTGGTAACCTTGGACATTGGGCAAAGTAGCCAATAAAGGTAACCTTGGTCATTATGACCAAAACTATCACAGTTGGGAACCTTGGCTAACATCTGAGCAAGAAAAATATTTTAACTTCCAAGAGCAAAAGCTTACATGACATCTGACTGTAAGTAGTTCATGTATGCCGATAGGCAAATATTGGCATAGGAATGTTAGTACAATGATTTGTCTTCACCATAAGGCAATGGATGGTGTGAACATACGTCTGTTCATATACAGGGTGGTACAAAAAAGTGCCCATTTCTCATTTGCTCACAAACTTACGTTTCAGAAATTTTGCTTTATTTTCAAGTGATGTAGACAGTAGATCTAGGAAATTGTTTTGATGTCAAAATAGTGGACACTATACTATGCCGCAGAAATTGGGGTAAAATAACCAAAATTTGGGTAAACCAATCTTTTTGGGTAATATGTACCCAAATTCAGATTCTTTGGCCATAACTTTTCAACCAGAAATGGTTTATGATATACTTGTACTTTGAGATTCTGCATTAGCCACTATTTTTGAACCCCTTTGCAATTCCAATAACCAATCGGGCGATTTGGGCGATTGAGCCTTAGCTGTTGAAACTCTCAAAAGATGCAGCAAGTCTCCTAGTTTAGATTTTTTTAAAATTGGAAAGTTTTGGATTTCGTTTTTTTGTGGGTGACATCGTCAGTGGGATAGGTTTAGGCATTTTGGCCAATGTAATCGGGCCCTGGGTATCAACTGTAGGAGCCAATTTTTTGACTGAAGTTTTTATTGGAAGCAAGCAATAATCTGAATCTTTTGAGCCTTTGGTCGGCTTTCTAACATTCCTGCTCAAGAGTTATGGCCTAAATTCAACAAACTAATTAATTATTGATTTTTGACCATAACCACGGGTTTGAGCCAGTGGAAAACTTAGCTAAAATGGGCCAATGGGGCGGCCTACTATCCAACACTCAGAGAAAATTTCAGAAATGATGGTAATTCTGAATGTGGATACTGTACTAAAACTCTAAATCACTGGGAAATTCTCTACAAAATGCAGAAAAAAATTGCCAATTGAAAACAAAAAGGACACTAAAATCAAAATTTACAGTAAGTGGAAGCTTTGTCTTTACATTTAACTCTTTGGCGTCCAGCTGCTTTCAGGGATTTCATGGCTTTGCGCGGGAATTTATCAGGTCCGGTCTGCTCTACAGAACCGGTAAAAGTCTCAATCTGCACTCGAAAAAAAATTTTTTGCTTGGGGTTGCAGGTTTTTTGTGAATGACGTCATAAGTGGAGGACTTTTAGGCCACCTTGGCTAACTTCACCGGGCCCTGAGCGCCTACTGTTAGATGGTAGTATTTTGCTGAAGTTTTTACTGGAAACTAGGCTACAATCCGAGTCTTTTGATACTTTGCATGACCCGCTGGGGTTTCAGGTTCTAAAGTTGTGATGTAAGTTAACAAAAATTTGTGATTAATTAGTTAATTAAATAATCAATTAATTTGTTTATTTTAGATCATAAGTTTTCAACCAGAAACGCTAGAAAGTTGATCAAAGGCTCAAAAGACTCCGACTCGAGCCTAGCTTCCAATGAAAACTTCAGTGAAATACTTTGGCCTAGTGGTTGGGCCCTAGGGCCAGCAACATGAGCGAAAACGGCCCAAAAACTACTTCACTTATGATGTCACTCACAAAAAAGCCGCAACCCCCAACCAAAAAATTTTCTTTCGAGTGCAGACTAGAAGACTGGCCGATCCGTTTGAGCCCTTGAACAGCTTTCTAGCGCAATCGGTGGAGGAGCGAGGGCGTTGGTAAAGCAACTGACAACTGCTGGTGTTAGGCCGATTTCAAAGTATGAATATATCATACAACGGCTCTCAAAGTGTTAAGTAAAATGTTAGGTACCCAGTATGGACCTGTAGGGACCCGATTTCTCTGATTCTAGGGACCCGATTTTCTCTGATTCTAAGGACCTGATGATAATTTTCTCTGATCCTAGGAACCCGAATCAGGTCCCTAAAATGCCTTGAAAAAACCTGCTTTAGATCTAAACTTTTGAACTGGAAACCCCAAGTCAATTAAAGTATCAAAAGACTCGGATTGTAGCCTAGTTTCCAATAAAATTTTCAGCGAAATACAACCATCTAACGGTTTGCGCCCAGGGCCAGGTGAAGTGGGCCAAGGTGGCCTAAAAATGCTCCACTTATGACGTCACTCACAAAAAATCCGCACTCCCCAACCAAAAAATTTTTTCGAGTGCGGACTAGAAGACTTGCCACATCTTTTGAACCATTGAACAGCTCCCTACCACTTTTGGCACCCGAGTTATGTGCATGCAAAACCACGTGCGATCCTGTTGTTCTGGTGCGAAAATCCCCAAAAGCGGCTGGACACCAAAGTATTAATTCACTACTTCGAAACACCTAAAAGCAACACAAAACTCCACATTTTTGCTTTTAATTTTTTTCAAAAGAAGCAACCCTCACAACAATGCTGATACATACCACTGCACCACGACCCTTGATTTTTCTTCCTGATTTAGATGTTCTTTGTTTTTTGCTTGTATCTGAATCAGGTGTGTTCATATCAACCATTCTTCTGCAATTGTACAACAAATGATATACACATAAACCTATGGAAATGACTTGGGAGTGAGAAATAAAAAGGGTTCACACACATTTTCACAAATCAGGTGTATAGATTTACTTTGTTGCAGTATTCTCAAAATTTAAAAAATATTTTCCACACTGGTGTGATCAGGAGCGCATCCAGGGGGTCTGTTTGGCTGTCATGACAGGCCCCTTTGTACCGCAGGTAGGCTACTCAACATTAAAGCCGATGGTAAAATATCAAACCCTGTTGTGCAGGTTCTTTAACACGTATAGAGCCGGCCTACGATATATTCGTACTTCGATTTCGGCCTAAAAAACAGCAGTTTTGGGTTGCCTTACCAACGCCCTAGCTCCTCCACCTATTGCGCTAGAGAGCTGTTCAACAGCTCAAACGGATCGGCCAGTCTAGTAGATTAGACTCGAAAAAAAAATTTGCCTGGGGGGTGCGGTTTTTTGTGAGTGACGTCATAAGTGGAGGACTTTTAAGCCACCTTGGCCCACTTTACCTGGCCCTGGGCGTCAACCGTTAGGTGGTAGTATTTCACTGAAGTTTTTACTGGAAACTAGGCTACAATCTGAGTCTTTTGATACTTTGGATGACCTGCTGGGGTTTCGGGTTCAAAAGTTGTGATGTACGTTAGTAAAAATATTTGACTAATTAGCTAATTAGTTAATTAATTTGTTTATTTTAGATCATAACTTTTGAACCAGAAACGCTAGAAAGTCGATCAAAGGCTCAAAAGACTCCGACTCGAGTCTAGTTTCCAATGAACTTCAGCGAAACACTTTGGCCTAGTGGTTGGGCCCTAGGCCAGGCAACATGAGCCAAAATGACCCTAAAACTACTTCACTTATGACGTCACTCACAAACAATCCACACCCCCCAACCATAAAATTTTTTTTCGAGTGCAATCTACTAGACTAGCCCATCCGTTTGAGCCCTTGAACAGCTCTCTACCACAATCGGCGGAGGAGCTAGGGCATTGGTAAGGCAACCGAAAACTGCTGCTTTTTAGGCCGAAATTGAAGTACGAATATATCGTACGCCAGCTCTCAAAGTGTTGTGATAAAGTGTAGTTTTATGCTGAAAAGTGATATCAAAAGCTGCCCTTCCGTGACAGACTCCTTTCTTCCAGGCTAGATGCACCACTGGGGGTGATTTATGTTACCCTACCAGCTTTATATGGAATCTTGATGATGTGCATGTGGAGCAGTACATTACATCATTTCACAACTGCTGGTGGGAGCAGATGATGTGTAACTTTGCTTTTCAGTGTTCATTCATCCAGTTGGACTGTTTGAAATGCTATTGTTATCTCTGTATTTGCAGTAAACGTAACTGTCTAGTTTGCATAATACTAGCTACACAGATAAAAGCTCTAGGTTTTCTGTAGGCTTTTGAGGAATCAGCTGACTGGGCTCTGCCTTCATCATTTTGCTGTGATTAAAACCTGTACATATGTGTATTCAAGTAACTTCACTTCACAGGTGAAACAAGTAACGAATCAATCACAAATTTTTTAATAGGAAATAGATTTCATGTAACACTATGCATCGTCAGTCCTCACATCTGTAAGCAATGCTAACAGGTGAAACACTGAAAGGCTAAAGCAAGGTCAGAGAAAGTAAACATCAATACTGCCATGAAAAATCGCACAACACCAACTGCGAAAATTGAAACTGGAAATTACATTTTACTCAACTAAATGCATTCACTGGAACTTCAAAACTTACTGCAAAAGTAAGATTAACTTCATAAATCTCAATGCCAGCTAACGATGATTAACACTACAGATTCTGTTGTTCTCAGGTAAATTCAACTACTGGCAAGGTGACGTGTCCAATTAGAGCTTGAAACAACACGCCGTATGATTCAGAATAACTGCAGAATGTATAAACTAAACTTGCATTTAGTAGCGATGGCAACCAAACCTCAGCAGGCGCAGTTGAAACACTGACTGACAAGCACCAAAACGCCAGTACACTGGTGGGGTGGTGGCGATAATCAAAACATGTCAAAGCTCAGTGCGAAGGGAAACAAAATTTATCTCACATGGGGAGGATCATGTTTTGAATATTAATTTTTGTGTCAAGCTGGTGTCACCATTTATCTTCAGAGATACGAGATGAAAAATTTGGTTGATCAACAAAAATAATGATGAAAGCTTCATGTATCGGTGGCTTGTTTATGTTACCGTGGAACAATGAATAGTGCCGCAACATGGCCACATCATCTTTGCAATTGGGTCTTTTTCTTTTTTCCAACTATCCTATCCTTGCAGGCATTCAACCTGCTGAGCTTTGTCACAAAGAAGCCACATTGACTCTAGCATGCCATTCCATGGAGCCTAGACATCTGCTCCACTCAGCGCTCACCTGTCCAATGAGAAGGCAGTGTTTCTAATAAAGACACCCAATTGTACTTGCCACACAAAAGTTCATCAGTTCATCTAACAATAAAAACAGCAAAAGTGTGGTGTTCTGGGCAGATCATCAATGGAATGCAGAGTGGTTGGACAAAACAATGAGATTCCATACTTTCATCTCCAACATCGGCACTCAACCTCCTTGAACGACACTGCCAAGAACAGCGTGGGTTCGACTTAACCACCTCCACACTGGTGTCAGACCTTTCTGCTCATGCTTACACAAATGGGGTATGGCTATGTTGCGATCGGAAATCCCGAGCGGCATGTGCGCAAAGCTTCGCACCGTGGCAGCAAGCAACACTAGAGATCATGCGTCGCAATCTCTTATTATTGCTTGCTTGTGCCACGCATATATATTTTTGTTCTTCGCGCACATCCCGTTAGTGGTGAATCACACAATCAACGCAACGCCACCGGAGAGGTTGCAACAGCTACTTCTGTAGCCTGTGAGTGTGGCGCAGAAGAACAACCTTGTTTTCCTCTAATGTCCAATCCATCGACCTCCCCATGGAATGCATGGCCTGACAGCTCTGGATGACGAGACAATCGATTGGCTGTTTAATATCTGACGCGAGATCTAGTGCGGCCAAGCAGTGAATTGTAACAACTTGCTCAAACGACAATAAAGAAGCTACGAGAAAGCAGAACCCTTGAAGACATTCATGCAAGAACTGTTCAAATCTTTCAGCAAGGATTGCAATTTTTGTGATTCAATGGCCGAAGTGGACACGGAAGAGCTTGTATGTGATGCATTCATCAATGGCCCATCGTTGCACACCAACTGTCAACACTTGCTGGAAAACCACAGGTTGATGCCGCATCAAGCATTTGACAATGCAAGTTCAATGCATGTGCATAAAAACACTGAAGGCAATTTTTGAAAGGCATGTATTACCATTAGAGTCCTCACACCCACCTGATTCAATGAGCATGGCTATGGTACCTTCCACTGATAATACAGGTCAACAGCAAAGTTCAATTGGTGATTGTGGTAAGTACCCTAAACTGATTTTTCACAGTGATTTGAATAATGCCATATTTTTGTAGCACATCTACTTTTTGAGATATATATATTTTTGGTGTCCAGTTATGACGTCTAACACAGGCTTATAAACAACAGAAGGTAGCATTGTTTTGTCTTGTGATGTAACACAGGATAATAATTGATGTAGCAGACATAACATTGCAAAAGAAAAGCAGTTTGCCAACCTTAGCTGAGTGATTTAAATGCAAGGATCAGATTTATTAAGTGACATATTGATACGTCTGTGCACACAGCAATATAAAACATTAAATCCCCATTGCACATTCGGTTCACTTGAAAGAATCATACAACATTCAGATTGTTTCGAATGCTTGTCAGTACACCAACTACCAGTAGAGCCTGTGTGGGTCTCTCAAGGTCACTAGCATATTAATGGGAACAGACAGAGGAGCTACCAAGTATTGCTGCTTCTTATGTTTACAGGTCTGCCACGCTTGTGCTACTGCAGAGCACCATGAAAAGCAACACTGGTCCACAAGAAGCTCGTATATTCCTGGAGTGAACAGCGTTTAGAAGTTCAGCATACTCCACTAGTAAATCCTGTAAAGTCCTGATGCCACCCCTGCATATAAAATCGGGCATTTACTGAAAGCAACGGCCAAATGCAATTCCAGTTGTTTTACCTACCTGTGTGACAAGCTTCCTAACCTCAGCAAAGTCAAATTGAAAGAAGGACTTTTGTTGCCTTAGATTCTAGAGCAGAGATTCTAAAACTTTTTCAGTTGCACCCCATTTGGCTTTGTCATTAATAGTAATACCCGCACCTCACTTAACCTCATAACCAAACACAAGAAATCAGAACAATTCATTTGACATTATCCTGTTTTGAACAATATGATGCTGCCATATTCATGCCTACCTTGTGAAACTTTCAAGAACCCCAGTTTATGAACCCAGGTTCTGAAGGTTTTGACAGATTGGAGCTTCAGATTAACATCTTTGCTGCCAGAAGTGTGCAGTGTGTAAATGTGAGCTTAAATCACCTGTTTTAAGTGTCTTAGCAACTGTGTAACCCAACAGGCGATTGTGCTAGAGAGCTGTTCAAACCCAAAAAAGACTTGACAAGACTGAGTTTGCAATTAAAAATTTTTTTTTTGGTTTTGGGTGTTTTTGTGAGTGACGTCATAAGTGGGGTAGGTTTTTGGCCATTTTGCTTCAGGTTACCTGACCCTGGGTTCCAAAAATCAGTGGTTCCAAAACCTTTTCTTATCGCGCACCATTTGTGGGTACTATACTGTCAACGCGTACCAGCTTGTTCCAGGAAAAGTCTATGTGCCAAATATAATTCAATCAAAAGTTTGAAAAAACAGATTTGACACAAATGCAACATGAAGAAAATGGCTGTAAGTATTATGGCCATTTTTAAAAACCAACAGGGGAAGTAGGCTACACAACAATTCAGGAATTTATTAACAGCACCCAGCAAGTAAAAATAATAGCTGTGAATATATTTTTATGTAAAAACAAAAAGTAGGTCTATTCGTCTACCACCTTGAAGGCCTTCACATACCACTGCTGGTATGCACTCCACAGTTTGGGAACCACTGTGCTAAATGGCAGTGAACTAAGCTAGAATCCGAGTCTTTCAGCTTTTGATTGACTTTCTAGGGTTCCAAGTTCAAAAGTTATGGCCTAAACACAACAAAATAATCAATTTGCCAATTAAATGATTGGTTCATTGTCTTTAAGCCATCACTTTTGAACCAGAAACGCTAGAAAGTCAATCAAAGGCTCAAAAAACTCAGATTCTAGTTGTACTTGCCAATAAAAACTTGAGCAAAATACTTCCACCTTGAGGATGGGCCCAGGGCCAGGTAACATGAGACAAACTGGCCAAAAACCTACCCCACTTATGACGTCACTCACAAAAAAATTGAAACCCAACCCCCCAAATTTGTATTGCATTGTCGACTCAAAGACTCACCGAGTCTTTTTAGGGTTTTATCAGCTCTCTAGCACAATTGACTGGCAAGTTGTGGAGTTGCAAAGTGGTGTGAAAATAGCGGCTAATGCAGAGCTCAAAGTAAGATACATGCATACACCGGCAGCAAAGGTGTTAAGATTGTCTGCACTAGAGTTACAAGCTCAGAAAGTGTTCAGGTGGATATGCTCGAACTTCAGAGGAAATGTTAAGATTCTGTCATTTCAATCAGGATATGCAGAACTCTCAGCTTACAAGGAGATGGGTTGTCTGATGTCTCCAAAGATGCATTTTCTTCATTCACACCAGTTTTTTTTTTTAATCTTGGTGCCAGGATTGATGAGGAGAATCAAAGATTTCAACAAGGTATTCAAGCTATGGAAGCAAGATACCAAGGGTTTTAAAATGTATCAGTGGTGGTGGACTACTGCTGGATGTTGTTTCATGATGATATTCAAATCATATTTAAAAGTTACATGAGTTTCACTATCAAGGTCGAAGTCCTGTGTGTTTGTCCAACTTTTCTTCAACAATTCATAATAAATTCACAAACATTATACAGACTGAATTATCAGGTCAGTTTTAACTTAGAAACAAAAGCTAAAATACCAGCATATAACTGTTCATAGACCTAACTACAAAATTTTATGTGCCCAAAACAATGAATGCCAAATTTGGAATCAACATCAAAATATGGTCTGAAAAAGTTGTGTCATATCCTCGATTAAAACAAACATTTTTTTATTAACCTGTGTAATCTTTCAGGCTGAACCATGTCAACTACTTCTGATGCAGCAGTCAAGAATCCTGGTATGGTTGACAATGAGCATAATATGTCAACAAGCCCTAAAAATTTCACCAAGTTTTCCAACACTAAATGAAAAAAGTTCGATACAATTACTTACCTTGATTTTTTCACATTCTCATTTCTGAAACACAAGTTCACACATTGCATACTACTGCAAAAAGCATCAGATGCTTTACCTTTCAGTGGAAATGTAAGAAACTGCAAATAGCCAAATTTGAAAAGAAATGATTTTGAAATTCTGCTGAATATCTCAGCAATATTTTGTCATGAAAGTTGCTATGGTATTGTTCTGCAGGAGTGTTAATAAACCCAAGTTTTACTTCATCTCTGATTGATTAACACAGATTCTATGTCCTGTTCCTTGCAGCACTAAGCCCTCCAACTACACCAAACAGTGTGGAATATTCAGACCGCTACGCAATTGTTTCAATAAACTGCTCTGTGATGTAACATTGACTTGCAGGTTTCTGTACAGTAAGCAGATGACTGCCTACAAACATATCGGGGAATGTGCTCTGGTCGTTGACTGTTTTAGTGACCTAGGTTTGTGCAGAATTGGATGTTGTATGGTTATTCATTGCAGTGAAGTGATGTTTCATCACTGTTTGTAATAGACAAAAAATATGCAAAACTAATATCCCTGTGACAGAAAATGCGATGGATTACTTAATCAAATTTTGTGGCTTACAGCCAGGGTTGCGGAGTTGGAGTCATAACGAGTCGGAGGTTTTTGGGTGGAGTTGGATTCCTAACAACACTGGGAGTCAGAGTTGGATTTTTTTGTCCGACTCTGGATGTCCAATTGGATCATTTTTTAAATCACACTCTTGAATTGGGAATTCCTGTTGAAATGGTGCAGTTTCTTTTGAAGCTTTTGCTGAAACAGAGATTTCTTGCTGTGAACCACATTTCCATTGATTTTAACAGCCAAATTTCATTTCCCTTTGATGTTAAGGAATTGGAGTCAGGAGTCGGAAATTTCAGAAAGGCCGGAGTCAGAGTCGGAAATTTTGGCAGGGTCGGAGCCGGATATTTTACCGCCGACTCCACAACCCTGCTTACAGCCATAGTAAAGTAGATATGTGCAAGTTTGAATCATCGCAAAAGTATTAAAACAGAAACAAGCAGGCAGATTCCTCTGAAGCTTGCCATCAGGCTGGTTTTGTTGTTTGCAATGAATCCCAGATTTTTGTTTATACACTTAGGAGATCTGAGTGCAGGCACATAGGTACACCTGTTTGCCTCTTTGGGGATTTGCTTGTGCTCTCGATTTAGAGTTGAACTGTTGTGAATCCTAGAAATTGCTAGTGACTGCAGTAACCATGACAGAACATCTTGTGAGTTGGTTTAATTCGCATTGTAATGTAGCATTGTGTGTAATGCCAACTACTTTGCAGCACTGCTGAGGCAGTGTTACAAAAAATTTATTTGGTACTTATACTAACAACTCTTCATAATAATACTGCTCTCTTTTCTGCTTGGAGTATCTGTGGTAATTTGTTACTCACACATTGTTAACTGACATGCTACAGCTCTGTTCTATAACTACATTTTTGGATGGATTGCACAACTGTTGAACTGTTGTTCGTATAATAAAATTGTCATTTACATAATAACATGTATCTACTCTCATCTTCAAAATTGCTCTTTACTCTCATGCTTGTGTCATTTGTATATTTTATTGCTGGTTTGTAATATGTTCCTAACTTCTTTCATTTGCAACTTGCTAATGTCTTTCAACTGTGGTTTGAGTAATGTCAAAATTTTGTCAGTGAAAAATGAAAAACATTGGTATTTACCTCAAAAATCCTTTTTGGTCAAGCTCTAGACCAGCTGTGTCCAACCAAATTTGCTTACTGAGCCAAAAATTATGTCACTATCTTCACCATGGGCGCACATTGAATGACATATTGATGATGGCCGCACACTGAATGGCTTACTTTGATCTTAGCAAACTAAATTTACTTTAGGCAAATGTACTGGAAGTGTTTGAATCGTAACTGCAATGGTAATGGTAATGACTGTTTGGCACCTTTAACCACTCCGCAAGTGTGATGTCATAAGCAAGTTTAGTTTTCTAATGGAACAAGGGTAGAAATCAGAAAACTAGTAAAAAGTTTTGCACTAGGGTATCAGTGAACATGTGGAAATCTCCCACTGTGCAGAGACGTGATAAAAAGTCCCTGAGCCGACCGGCATCAAAAATGTCAAATATAAGATTATCAAAATAAGGACAGGTTGTCAGTATGTAGGCTACCTTTGCTACAACACAAACCTAAACAGGGCTGCACAAAACATTTGATTGGAATGCAGGCTGCGGGTTGGATATAGCTGCTCCAGACAAAATGTTCCACAGTTGGTGCAGTAGCCTTTGTTTTATCTACAGAAACACTGCAGGATACAGTAAATCTCGGTTAATCCGGATTCAGTTTGACTGACGATTTTATCCAGTTTTGGCAAAAAAACTGACGATTTTTATGAAGAAAAACATTAGTAATCATTTGTTCCACCCATTTTGTCTGGTTTTGGTAAAGATCTGGATTAACCAAGGTTTACTGCATTTCCAACATACCATGCAGCCCACAATTGAAATTTATGTCCAGCCCACTAAGATGTGACTCATAACTTGCCAACCACTAGTTCAATCAATTTTTCGATTTGCATATAGCTGAGACGTCTATACAGGAGCAAAATATATATTCTGTAAACATCAGCTTTGACTCTTTATTTTAATAAGTTTACTTTCAAAAGATGTGTTGTTTCCACTGTCTATAAAAATTTACTGCAAATAAAATTGTTTCATAAATCTGATCAATGTTGTACTTGAATGGTCTCTTTCTTAATTACAAGAAAAGTGTACACTCACAGTTGCTTACTGAACAACTGATTCAAAATATAAATAACAATTAGTTATACAGAAAATAATGCTTGCAGCTCACTTCCTAAAGAGTTTAATAGTGTAAAATGTTAAGACAGTTTGTTGTTACATTCACCTAGCTTCTTTTTGTGACCTCTTGTCCTTCTTGTTTCTTCTACTCTTTTTTTTCTTTTTCTTTTTTTTCCACGATTTTTTCACATTGACTGATTCATCAGAAGAGTGAGATCCTGGCAGCATTGATCCTTTCACTTCACCTGTATGGGCAACACAAATGGGATCAACACACAAGTGAAACATGATTTAACCTGACCAGGACAGTTTGATTGATTTTGCACTATGAAAATGGTCATAACACTGCAATAAATAAAACTAGCAACCAGTGCCATGCCAAAAAATAATTCTTAATGAAAACAATCATACAATTATAGTTTCTAATAAATACAAACCTCTAAGCACTAGCTACAATTAAGCAAGTTTACAATTACAGTTTCTAACAAATTTAAAGCTTTCAACCAAGAGTGCAAAATTTTCTGTGGTTGTTAGCAGTGTGCAGAAATTTTTATTAGCTTACAAATATAAGCTTTGCCATACAGCATTCATATGCATGAAGCATAAAATGAAAAAAAATGTTTGCACACTCTAAGTTTGTTGTCGCACGGCGCGTTTTTGCACCTTTACCTTGAACAATAGATAAAATTATTCAATACCAAAAATCTTTGGTAATGAAATTGAATGCAAGTTACATAAGAACTAGAGTATCAGAACTGATGAAAAAGATATTTTTCATGATTTGGCAAAAATTCAATCCTAACTCTGGTTGAAGTAACAAGTCTCCACACATGAATCAAATTCCTCACTTGTGTGGAGACTAGTTATCATCGCAAAAAAATAAGCTGAGCCCACCAGGTCGAATCCTTGGAAAGTTTAGAAAACCTAAGCTTTTAATATAGGAGATAACTGCTTGAGTTGGAATTGACGTTAAAAAATGTAAAAAAGTCTTTACTTCACTCTATTAATTAGATGTGTTTTCAGCCAGAATCATCTTCTCAAATGTTTATGAAAAAACATCACTTAACACTTAGTTTCCAGTCTACTTATCTACGGAATGGGCCTTCTAGAGCAGATATCACACCATGCACAGATTTGGCTTCTATTGGATACCAACTGTTATCTTTTTTTCTTGAATATGTGCATTTCCAGATGAAAGCTATAGCAGGTTTATCAGATTAAACGGTTGTTTCAGCTTTAATGTTGCCATATATATGGTAAACTCCAAACACCAGTCTGGTACCAGGCCTATCTTCTCAGGAAAACCCCTAGTATCTAAAGTGTTACAGGCAAAAATTGAGAAAATATCTCTGAAAAACTTCCTTTTTACCAAGGACTTGAATCTGTGCATCCTTGCAGAACAATTACTTTTCAAAACCTGGTTTCAAAACTGCTGGTATGCTCAGTTTTGAGAAAAGCTCATTTTTAAAAGTGACCACTGTGCAAGGCACAGATTTTCATAATTGCTAGTATGTCATCTGTATTTTTATTACCCTTGCCCAACAACCTACAATTTACACTGTTGTCCTCAAACGGAATCATATATGCTACAGATTTTTACAGAAAAAACATTTATTGAGTCTTTTTTGGCACATACTAATGCAACATGCTAATTCACCAACCAGTTTTGTCAAACAACAAACAACCCAAACCACAAATTCAGTATTATAAAGAAAAATGAGAAACATGAGAAATTTGTTTGTGGCAAAAACAAAATCATTTCGTAAGTTTTATTAACTATAAAAAATTTCTGACATAAGCTTGTCAGCTAAGGTTTTCTTGATGCAATAGGTGAAACATTAGTACATAGTACTATGATCTGCAGCAGTGATTGCACTGCATAAACAGTTGTGCAGTATCCATAACACTGTCCAACATTTTCTTCTACATGGGATGAGAGTCACATGCAAATGCCACTTTAAACCACATAATTGGGTTAATTATGTACAATATCTTCCACACCACGACTTTGCATATGGCCAGAATGGTGCATTATCTACACATTGCCACTACACTCCCTTGTTTTATTGTTTGTCACATACTTCCACTTCATGTAAATAGCAACCATCACATGCTGTGCAAATGTGAGGGGAAACATCTATGTGCAGCACATGATATCACACACAGATGTTTTTCAATGCACAACATGCGTTTCTCTTGCGGAGATTCAACGCTAGGTTGCAGCTAGCCACCAACTCTTTTGAATTAAAAAAATGTATCAATTTATTGAGACATACTGTTTTGCAGCCCGCTAATATTAATTCATACTTTTTGTGAACAAGTACTAAATAGCTCAACTGAAAAAATCATTTCCACTGGTCTTGGCACTTTTAACATTTGTTTGCTGCACCAAAAATGCATAATAGAACTATAAACACGAACTTACACAGTGCACTGACACTTGTATAAATTGCAAAGCGTTTACTAGTTTCATAACACGCAAGGGCATATATTTTGAAAAAATATTTTTATAGGACAAAGACTTTCATTTTCTTTTCAGAAATTTTATAGTTGTTTTTCTTGTAAGAATAAATGTTATAGTAATTGTTGTTCAAAACATTAACAAATATTTTTTCAAAATTAAAAATTTTATTATGATGTCACCAACCTCAAACTTCTATTAATAACCGAAGATGCTGCAAGTGCTATAATATTTCATAATAAATCTTTTCTTCCCTTAAAAATGAATAAGCAAGTGCAAACAACCTATGTGTTCACAAACTGATGCAGTAAGCAGCTGTTTCTGCAAGCCTACTACTATGACATCAAAAGGCCCGACACCATTAGAAAAGTGAGTGATATTATCAGGACTGAAAAAAGTGTGGAAATCGGGAAAGACCTTTGCAAGAAATTGTACATACTTTTGGGAAATTATTCAGTTGTAAAGTAAAATAAAACCAAATCATATGCAAAGAATTGCAACAACATAACAAGATGGACTGGATGGATTTCCTCACTTAGCCATGGTGGATGAGTTTCTGGCCTTGTGATGCAACAGTTACGCAAACGTAACAATAGTGGTCTCATGCATTCACTGGTTGCATGTCGTCTTGGTGTCGTAATGGCGGCATAGCACAAGTGCTGGTTACTGAGAAGGGGAAAGAAACAAAACAAAAGCATTGAATAAAAATAGAGAAAATAGCCCACATCTCTACTGCATCTCAAATACTGGCATTCACCAAAAGTTTTTGTAAGAGTAGTATAAATAACACAGTGAATGCACATAAACTAATAATTCAAACTTATGCCCTGTATCAACTTGCTATACACAAGATAAAATAAAAAATAGCTGAAATTAAATTTACAAGCAATGCTAATCATAGTATTCAACCTATACTACTCTTGAGTTTGAATATTTCTGCTATGGCACATCTAGTCAGAAAGCACTAAGGCCAACATGTTCTAAAACAGGGGCTTTAAACTCAAATTGCTCCAAAGGCTAAATGAGGATGTATACAATAGCCCGAGGGCCACTTGATGACACTGACACCATTCAGGCGGTGCCTGAACCTTACAACCCAGGAGAGTTAAATTGGGGTTGAGCCAACCCCATCAGGTTGAGCCAACCCCATCGGCTGACCACATGGCTCTAATGAAAACAAACGCTTCATTAGCTGTCAATACTTGTCTGACATCTTGACTGGTGCACGTAACCTTGTGCGTGCTGTCTGCACTTTTCCACTATGGAGGAAAGTTCATGGTTTCGGGTTAAAATCACCCCGCTTTATAGTTATTCTAAGTTTTTCTCCCACGTGCCATAGCGCTGTGGCAATCAACAGCTGTAATTCACACACTTGTGGCAATCAATGGCTGTAATTCACTCAGGGCATGCTTCCTTACCAACATAGAACAAGAGATGTTCTTCAAATGCAATACATATTTCAATGAGCTTAGATTTTTGAATTTTCTCTGGATACTGAAGTGGAGTGAGTTCCACCCACTCCAGTGTGGTTTTCCTTTGAACTCTTTGGCGTCCGGCTGCTTTCAGGGATTTTCGGAAAAAAACACCTAAACACACGTGGCTTTGCACGGGACTTTCTCCGGTCCGGTATGCTCTACAGACCCGGTAAAAGTATCAAAAAACGCGGCAAGTCTTCTAGTCTGCACTCGAAAAAATATTTTGCTTGGGGGGTGCGGGTTGTCTGTGAGTGACGTCATAAGTGGAGGACTTTAGGCCACCTTGGCCCACTTTGCCTGGCCCTGGGTGCCAACCGTTAGGTGGTAGTATTTCGCTGAAGTTTTTACTGGAAACTAGGCTACAATCTGAGTCTTTTGATACTTTGGATGACCTGCTGG
>Ga0210059_1001951_pt1 | contig 31846 bp, 19 predicted proteins | sample Ectturendosymbi2_FD_188042 | JGI IMG/M metagenome (GOLD analysis project Ga0210059, IMG submission 188042) | Ecteinascidia turbinata endosymbiont from Florida, USA - Sample 2 (SPAdes) (version 2) | ecosystem: Host-associated > Tunicates > Ascidians > Unclassified | place: Key West, Florida... | reverse complement strand
TTAAAAACCACAAGCATTCGATGAGAGTTCCCATTGCGGTTTATGCAGACTTTGAGTGCATGACAAAACCAATTCAAAGTTGTCAACCAAATTCAGAACACTCATATACAGAACAATATCAAAAGCATGAACCCTCTGGATTCTGCTTTTATATTGTCTGTGACCGGATAAAACTGGAACCGGTTTTGTATACAAAAACAATCTGAGGATGAAAACGTGGCTGAAATATTTTGTAAAAGACTTCGGAACGACATTGAAAAAGTTTGGTCTTATAAAGTTAAACCAATGATAATGACAGAGGATGATAAAATCGACTTTGACAATGCAAAAAAATGTCGGATTTGCCAAAAAGATTTTACCGAGAAAGATCAAAAAGTTCGTGATCACTGTCATTTTACTGGGAAATACAGAGGTGCTGCTCATCAAAAATGTAACGCACTTTTCAGGAAACCAAAATTTATGCCTGTGAAATTTCATAATCTCTCTGGTTATGACGCTCATTTGTTTGTTAAAAATCTAAACATGATGAGAGAAGGTAATATTGACTGTATTCCAAATACTGAAGAGAAATACATCAGTTTCTCAAAATGTATTTATGATGATGAAAAGAAATTCAAATACAAAATTCGGTTTATCGATAGTTTCAGGTTCTTGCCAGCAAGTCTTATAAACTTGCGGGAAACCTGAAACCAAACCAATTTAAACATGCGAGAGAAACATTCGGTGATGAGTGCTGTCGACGTGTCTCTCACTCTGTAACACACAAGCACGAACTGTGAATCTGATTCACGCTATCCTATGCGATGATGAAGGCGTTACTCAGGCTCGCGGCTGCTTGAGACACGAAACAGACAGGGGAGTTGAGAGGTGACACTGTACAGTTTATTGCCTCGAGTTCTGCGCTGGTTTTAATGACGCAAAACAGCAACATCTATCGACCATTAACACAAACAGCGACTTGTCCTTTACCACGATACAGAAGCAAACATATCGCAGAAAACAGTTAATGGATCAGTCAGACGACAACTCGCTCACGGCTCTACTGACGAAAAGAGAGCAAGTAAGGTTCCGCGAGGCCGTAAATACATGCACAGAAAAGCGAGCAGAAAAACGCATTCAACGAACGGCGTGAATATTGAGTCACGTGTTACGTAAAACGCTGTGTGAACATGTGAACGGTTTGTGCCCAGCCGGATGGCTCAATGAGCAGTCTACTACAAAGCACTGGTTCCAGTCCGTACGTACTTGTCCATATAGTTGGGCCACTGGCCGCAACAGTGTGATCTCTTGCTAAGGAAAGGCGTATTTCCTTACGCCTGGTTCGATTCTTTTGAAAAACTGAACGAAACAAAACTTCCACCAAAAAAGGAATTTTATTCAAAATTGAATGATTCTGAAATAAGTGATTCAGACTATGAGCATACTCAAAAAGTTTGGAATCATTTTGAAATGAAAACTTTTCGTGAATATCATGATCTGTATCTCAAAACAGATGTTCTTCTCCTGGCAGATGTCTTTGAAAATTTCAGAGGTGTTTGTATGGAAAATTATGAGCTAGACCTTTGTTGGTATTACACCGCGCCTGGACTTGGTTGGGATGTATGTCTCAAGAAGACGGGAGTTAAACTTGAACTGTTGAGTGACATCAACATGTGTTGATGATTGAAAAGAGAATTCGCGATGGAGTCTCAATGATTTCAAAACGATCTTCCAAAGCTAATAACAAGTATATGAAAAATTTTGATCCAACTAAACAATCAAAGTTTATTCCGTATTTTGACGCCAACAGCTTGTATGCTTGGGCGATGTCGCAAACCCTTCCCCTCAACAACTTCAAGTGGATGACTGAAAACGAGCTGTTAAAATGGCTCCAAATTTCGGCTGAGGAAGGGATAGGTTGCATTCTTGAGGTTGATTTGGAGTATCCGAAAGAATTTCATAATTTGCATAATGATCTCCCACTTGCACCAGAGACAGTTGTTGTGAATAAAGTTGAGAAGTTGATTCCAACTCTTAGTGATAAGAAGAACTATGTTCTCCATTATAGCAATCTCAAATAATATCTCTTGAGATGGGTTTGAAACTTACGAAAATCCACCGCGCATTTTCATTCAACGAAGAAGCTTGGTTGAAACCATATATTGAGTGGAATACTCAATTGCGAACAAAGGCAACAAACGATTTCGAAAAAGATTTTTTTCAAACTGATGAGCAATTCAGTATTTGGAAAAACTATGGAAAATATCCGAAATCGTGTTGATGTCAGACTTCGAACAAGTGAAAAGTCTGCGGAAAAGCTGGTTACGAAACCAAATTATGAACGAACTACAATATTCAGTGAAGATCTCATCGACGCTCATATGAAGAAAACGGAACTTGTTTTCAACAAGCCAGTTTATCTTGGAATGGCGATTCTTGATATCTCAAAAACTCACATGTATGACTTTCATTATAATTACATGAAAGTTAAATACGGAGACGACTGTAAACTTCTGATGACTGATACAGATTCACTAATTCATGAAGTAAAAATGAAAGATTTGTACAAAGACACCAGAGAAGACGTTCAGGAAAGATTTGACACCTCGAATTTTCCACAAAACCATTCTTCAGGAATTCTGAGAATGAACAAAAAGTTTTTCTGGCAAGTTCAAGAATGAATGTGGTGGGAAATCATCTCAGAATTTTGTGGACTTCGAGCAAAATTGTATGCTTTCAAAGAAGATGGAGAAGAGGAGAAACGATGCAAAGGGGTGAACAAACCCGTCGTTTCAAAATCAATCCATCGCGGATTACAAGCGGTGCTTGTTCACTGGAAAAGAAGAACATCGAAAGATGAATGTCATTCGTTCACGAGAACATGACCTGTTCACTGAGAGTGTCAACAAGATCGCTCTCTCTGCCAATGACGACAAGAGAATAATTCAACCTGTCAAAATAAATACCTTAGCTTACGGCTTTCGAGCATGAGGGGCCCTAGGAGGACGGGAATAGAGGGGCAAACTGGGGACATGAGGGAAACCGGCAAAGGGGCAAAGGGCTTCAGCTGAACGGGCCAAAGGCCTGGAAGAGTGCTTGTAGCGTGGGGCATAATGATACGCTTGTCTGATAAAATGGGCATTTTTCCAGCGGTGAATATAATAAACAAACAAAGAAATAGAAAAAGTCCAAGCAGTTCTTGAACCTACAGTTCCTACCTACTTAAATTATTTAACTTTTGAAAGATGTTTTTGCATAAACATTTGAAAGATGATTTTTAGCAGATTTCCAGCATTTTACGACGGCGCTTAGGAGCGCGTAGATATAGCAATGCTGTTATTTACAATTCTCAAGTTGTATAAAAACAGCTGCACATTTCTTTCAGGTGTTCTTGCTTATTGCATCAGCAGTGGTAATGCGTTTTCGAGTAAGACGTTCAACTAAGACCGTTGCTCGTTACTCGGGAAGAAAAGTGAGCAGTGTGCCATCCATCAGAGAAATTCAGTACTTCGTGACAGTTGTTTTAATTGAAATTGGTTTCACCCTCACTTTATGTAAGTGGGTTAGGTATGCCTGTTTTGTCAATCGTTTTTCGGGTTTTGGTGCTCATTGTTGTGTGATATCCTTTACAATAAATCGAATTCAACCCTTTACAACAAACCGAATTCACTTGGTTCTTTTTCTGTTAGTTACATGACAATGTCACTGCACTACATTAAAATAGATGTAACTTAACTTCTTAAAAGCGGGCGGTTTGTGAAAGTAACTGTGTAATGCAAAATTTACAATAGCGACTATGTTTTTTTGCCAAGCAGTCCTGAAACACAGATGAAGCAATTTTTGTGGAATACATGGTGAGAAAGTACTGTTAACTGAACGCATGCTTGCTAATTTTGAAAAGGAACCCCCTAAGGCCACGCTGCGAATTGCTAAATTTGGCCATTCTTGTAGACTATTACGTATGATGTGTCTGGCAGTGCCAAGTTTTGTCGTCGTGCTCTACATTCACTTGAATCCAGCCGTGTCTTACGCCATTGTTGCGCCTGCGTACGCCGCTACTTTCTACCTTGCCATGTCAAACAGGTAAGCTGAGGAAAAGTGATTCGTGCCGCAGGCAATTTTTATTTTTTCATACTAAATTTCCGCCATGATGTTATAAAACAGTAGCAAAATACACAGAAAAATTCCTAATTTCTAACACTTGAAAAAGCAGTTATGTTAAGCGAAATATGACGATTAAGAGCAAAAGGAAAAAATATCCTAACAAATGATGTGGCGTTGAGATATTACGATCGTTTTGCACTTTTATCAAAACAAGTATAATTCAATTTGTTATTAATCATTTTTCAGTAAAAATCTTTCATATAATGCTGAATCTAATGAAATAATCCAATACCACTTTAATGCCCTGACGTTCATGTAAATTTCAAGTTAGTCATTGAAATCTATTTTGTAATCTCTATGAAAACTTTTCGACTGCCTTCTTTTAGGAAAGCTTGCAACAACGTGCGCTAACAGAGAAAAAATATAAAGACTTTTTTGAAGAAATAAGTTTGAGCAAAAAATCTTCAAAAGTGACAGCTAGTGCGTTGAAATATTTCGGGAAAATATTTTGCACTTGCATTGCATGTTGTCAAGAAAACGTTGTAGTTAACGAACCTAGAAACCGCAACAAGATTCACTGAAATCCCTATTACTGTAGTTGTGGGTCAATCTAATTGTTGCAGGAACGTGGGCCAATCTCCCAACTAAGCGACCTGATGTCTTGAGGTTGCCAAGACAAAAGGCGAAATATGGATCTCACCACTTTGTCCGTATAATAACTCTCCAGTAGTACTCTATATCTTTGATTATATGGAGATATGCAACAAACTCGTCACTACACTTGAATGTGAAGTTGGCCCGTAACTAGGGGGGGCGCAGGGGATCGAAACCCCTCTAAAAGTTTTTCTCCTGGAAAAATGTGTTGAACATAGTTTAAAACTACTGGACATAGTTAAAAAATTTGGGCCGTTCTCAGAAAACTCTTCGCCCCAGTGATGTCCCAAGCTGGTTACGGACCTGGTGTGAAGTCAGAGCAACGTAACATAAAACGGTTTGGTGTAGATGAAGAATAAAGGCGAAAATCGCGCAGAGCGTTCACAAGAGCGACCGGCAACAGCGACCGATTGCCGTGATATATGTTAGCAAGTTATCATTTCAACTGTTAGACTGTTCGCAAACAAGTTAGATTGCATCGAATCGCGAATAGAAATTACCTGAAATCACGCATTAAGAATGCACGAAACACTAAAGGACTTATGCTATACACCTATCGGAACGGCGGAGCCACAGCACCAGCAACTGCTTTATCATCTGAACAGACAGTTGCGTGTCAGCTTTTGTTTTTCTTCGCTGATTTTAGCATTGTCCCAATACTTAAACTTTTTCAACTGTTTTACACAAGGCCTGGTTAAGATATCTTAAGTAGGCCGTGGTTTCACACACATACACCTTTAATAGCTATGTACTATGAAATTGTCACATTTCAAAATAGTTCATCAAAGAAGTCTTGAGCTATGTACCGCACTGCAGTAATGCAACCGCGTTGTTGACGAATAAGCAAGCTTGGTAAGAGTTTGGTAGAATCACATAGATCTTTTTACAGCAATCTGGGTGTTGGAGAAACCACATATCATTATGTTGCTAACAGTCAACTTGCGCGTTCAAATTAACCTGATAACATATAACTTCCAAAAGTCAACCAAGATGTGTTTTTCCTGGTCAACCTTTTAGAATAAAAAATAGCAGCTAATAACGTATTAGGTACCTCATTAACTTCTTAAGAACCTCATTAACACCTTAAGGACTTCGAACGCCACTTTAAATGGCTTTGAGGCAGTTTCAGTCATTAACTCGCCGACCGATTGCGCTAGGGAGTCAATGAAGACACCATAAGATGCTGAATTTTAAGTACTTTCTCATAAACACAAATAAAGACAAATTTGCATTGTAAATTTTTCCCAACAGTATGACGTCATCGTGGCGTCCCTGTTCCGTCATTTTGACGTGCGGAGCAATTTCATATATGCAGTTCCAGAGGAACTGCCGACCCAGAAATATCTTCAGTGATTGCTTTCTTTTCAGGCGCCCCGTTTTCAAGACAGCCGACAAACAGGATTCTTGTTGACTTTGTACTAGTAATTAACTTCAATGTTTTTAGCTTAACTTACAAAACATTTAGAAATAATTAGTTATTTTACTGTCAACAAATCTCATTTTTCGGTGAGCCATCTTATAACTATTACTTTTTTAAACGCAAGAAAGCAACCCATATTTTCAATGATGTTATTTAACAACAATAGGCCTATTTCCACGGTCGTGCTAACAAGTGCGCTCGAAGTGAGCTATGACATCAAGAGAAACCAGTGCAATTGAACCAGAACGCGAATGTTGGAGCTGCGTGTTTACTCCACACACGGAGCTTCAGAACGACTGGTTTGCGTGATCTGTGCTATGCTAGTGGCACAAGCTTGGCGAGTAACCCAATTCTTTTAGTCGCTGCAGAGCTGCATGTTTTCCAAATTCAAGTGGCAAACGAAGAACAGTTTTTGCGACAGCGCTTATGTGGCAGAGCATTCATTACTTTTCTCGAAACCCAGCTTGTTTGGATGATGAAAAATAAAAAGCAATTAGGCGAGGACTACTAATCATTTCTTTGCACAGACTATTGCGATGTTTCAGCATACGCCAGACAAAACAAAGGGATTATCACAACCCTGCAGATGCCTACCACAACACCCAATTTTCTGCTGTTGAAACCCGATTAGACCGATTAGATTACAAGTTGAAACCCGATTAATGAAACCCGATTAGATTCGCTAATGGTTGGTTTACTGCATGCATGGCTTTATGATGCTTCTGCTTGTTGGCTGAGTCATATGAAACAATACTAAACCAATACAATCCAGCAAACATGCTGTCCCACTTTTTGAGCAAACCAGCACGAGCAATTAACCAAGAAAAGCCGTTAATTTTGTACTTAAATTGCAACAGCATTTTTCAGTAGACAAAATTAACATTAAATTTATATGCGCGCTTCAACTTCATTACTTCTTCGACCAATAACTCATCTTTTTGGTATTATTCAACACTAAATTCCGTACTGCAGTGAAACAGTAGTCTAGCATACTACAGTACAATCAGCCCATGTTACCAAAGTTACCCTAATTTCACCCCACGCAGCGGTTTATTTAATGTCGTTACTACTACCGCAATATGGATTGCAAAATTAAGATAAAACGAACACGTTGTACAATTTCAAAACGCCAGACGTCATTTAAATTCACTTTTGCGTCATTTAACCACAAGCAGGCGTTGCGGCCACTGCCAACGCTGAGCATCTGCTTCGCGAAGACGACGCGAACATATTTTTTCCAGCTAGCTCACCTGGGACCAAGCAACTGCAAGCGTGCTGTGGTCACTTTCTTGAAAGCTCACTCTACCCTGTGAAGAGAGGCAATAAGACTACTTTACTTCCTCTAATTAGATTGCAGAATAAAGCTGTAAGACCCTTGAACTGTCGGTTACCAATTTCATGCAGTTGCTCGATAATGTTGAATTACCTTCTCACTTTGATAACTACTTTTCTGAGATTGCATCAGTCCACAAATATCAAGGAATGCTTGCTTCTTTGCAAAAATATAATATACCCAGGATCAAAGCTTCTCTGGATCAACTTTCGTATCGTAGTCACAAAATTTGGCCCGATATTCCTGTAAATTTGAAATCCCTCTCGCCTTACTCATTTGAAAAACAATATAAAACGTCCCGCTATCTTGCCAAAATTCATGTTGATTTTTGTTTCATATGCTTGTCAATTATGTGTAATATTGTTTTGATGTCTCTCTTTTCCCTCTCGTATCTTTTACCTCTACAGATCCTCACCCCATCCCCTGTACATAGGCATGCTTTTCTCCCGTTGTTTTTTGTTTACCTATTTTATTTGACGTTGAATCGATGCATTTTGTTACTTTTCTTTTGCTACTTGTAAACAGTCTTTAATTAAAAATGTATTTATGCTAGCAGCAGGGCAGGCTGCCAATTTGACCCATATGGTCTTCGGAAATCATTTCAGATTCAACATGTTAGAACACGATCATTAACCTGCGAAGCCTGAAGTTTCTAATGTTTTTATATTCGCATCAACATGAAATTAATTTCTGATCTTTGATGTTGTTGTTTTTCCTCTTGATTGTGGTACTTCATGATTTGAGTCAAAAATTCATGAATAAACGAATACCATTACCCCACAAGCATTTGATGATTCAGCACAAATCGTGTTCTAAGTGACCTGGAAAGTGAGCTTATGAGATCACATTAAGGGTCATGCAAAATGGCCCAATGTGAGTTTCTCAAACTTTATGAACGGTTTATCTGTGTGTCGTGAAAGATCAGTCAAGTATCCATCTCACGTTCTAAGTGTAGTGCGTTTGTGCGTCTGCAAACATCCAAAACGTTTTGTAGAATTAAAAATGTGGTACTGTTTCATTAATCGTATTTTACAGCTTGGTCAATGTGGCGGTGTTCAGCATCAGAGATTCGAAGTTTCGCACCAGCGTAGCAGACGTATTTGCCAACTGCTGCCCGAGTTTTCCTCGTTACAATCCTGCCTCGCCATCACGGAACGAGCAAAAAATTTGGAAATCTGACTGCAGTACGTCATCAACTCAAGTGAATCCAAAAACGACAAGCGAAGTGTTTAGCAATCATCCTACTTTTAAGCAACCATCCAGCACTCGTCACTGACTTCGGTTTGGTAAATGTTGGACATATGATGGACATATGATCACACCCATGGCTTTTGAATGCTGTAGGATTTCATTCCCTTTCGTTGATACGGATGAGCTTCCCTTTCTGATCAACTTCCGAGACTCTTTTGTGGCTTTACCTTCTTTCTTTGCCTAAGTTTGGACCATGACTTTTCTGTGGTGAAATTTTATTTAATTGATCAGTCACTACGTAAAAGTTTTTTGACTGTGAATTAATGCGATGAATCTTGAGAAAAATAGAGTACAAATTTCAAGAAAAATGTGTGACAGCATGCTAACATACTAGAGTTTTTATCCCCAGTGACAGAACGCCATTATTAAATTACTTTCCCTGGCTTCGTTGGTCTTTAAACGAGGAGCAGTCTAAAAGTGATCTGCACCGCTGAATCGCTGGTTCAGTAAGGGCGAGTGGAGGTGTCAACACAAGCTTTCATATAGCATGAGCGTTATCGTCAGGAATTTTCTAAAGGGAAGTTGCTTTCTTCCCTCACCGTTTACCGAATTTCAACATGGATGAGGTGTGACTTTACCGAATTTGAAACGGTTGGCCTGTGGTGATAGTTACGGCATGCTGCACAACAAAGGTGAAAATTGTTCACATGAAGGCGACAATATTTCATCGCTTCTGATTGGCGGAGCTGAGTCCTTGGCTTCTCGATGTTGGTTCAGCAAGAGTTGACAGGAAGCGTCGGTCATGAGATTGCGTGCAATGCTTACATCATGCCAAAGCCGTTTGCGAATGCTCTCTTGGAACAAAAACAGGCCAGGAATATCCTGTGCAGTGAGTTTGAGGGAAGAATCAAGCCGAACAGCCCGTATGTCGCAATGCACAAAAGCGTCAGCAATGAAGCTGAAGTCACGAGATTTCTGCATGTTGCTCGTCAGTCGACGTCCTGCTAAGAGTCTGCAATAATGTTATATGTATCAGATGTTTTTCCGAGTCGGTTGCGGACGCAACGGTTGACGTCTTCAAGTTATTTCTCTTTTCGACAAAACTGGTTTCGACCGTTTTCTTCTTGTTGTTAGGCATGTTGGAGTTGGTTCATGACAATTCTAGCTTACGCGAGTTATGCGGAGTTTTAACTATCCAATAAACTACGTATTGTGTTTTCGATTTCCCGAAGCATGCAAAATTTGTTTTTTCTCGGCCGGCATTATCTGTCTGTAGGTTTGCAATTGCAATAAATAGAACAAAAACATGCGGTGTTCAGTCATTGTTTCTCTAGCGTTTAACACGCCGCATTAAGATTCAATGCTGTTTGATTACTTCAAAATTAAGGGCATTAGTTTAGGGCACAAGAATCTCATCCACTCACCTTTATGTTGCAAAAGCTACAGTAGGATACAAGCCTACTATGCAGACTCACGGACTACACTGTCAACACAGCTGGAACTGGCTTTTCGTTTTGGACGCTTTTAGAATCTTGCCTTTCCTTTCAAGGCTACCCTCAAGCATAAAAAAGCTTGGCCAGATTTTCTGTGCGAACAGACCAGATTCGCACAGACACGCGGAAAATCGAGAGCGTGAGCTGGTATAATACAGCAGTGTTTCCCAAACTTGTTCTAGCCGTTACCCAAATCAAGGTAGCAATTATGTCTTAATTACCCTCAATATTTCGCAGCGATCGCTCATAATATAGAACACCATTGCGGTTTTGGTTCCACATTACCCCTCAAAGAATCGCATAATACCCCCGGGGGTAATTTCCTCCCAGTTTCGGAACCACTGTAATACAGGGACTGCGTTCGCAATCGTGAATACGCGAGGAAGGTTAGGCAGTTCTCCCGCGCACAAGAAATAACGAAAGCAGACGCCTAGCGAGGGGGCCAATCACCCCCAATTTCAAAAAGTTGCAACAAAAATTTTCAGGTTAATCAAGCGTTTGATGTGTAAGGCAAAGAAATAGTTCAGAACAAATCAACGAAACTGCCTGGAAACTATCCAACTTGAGCTTTTAGTCGAACCTGATCAACCCAGTATATGGTTTACCAACTGTCTATGATTAAATCAAACGTTGTGTATTGTGTAAATGCTAGAGAATTCGTATCATGGTTGACCTTTATCTGAGGTTTAGGCTTTGTGTGGAAGCTGGTGATAATGAGATACAAACTTGTATATATGCGCTTGTAATCACTAACCGAAAGTGAAACAAGGAGTAACGCTTTTCGCAGCTGTTTCTGGCGCACCAGCTTGCTATATCCACCCTAATGATGAGTAAGCTTCATTTCAAGACCATCGCAAAAATTCCTCTCCGATAACTCTGGCATGCCACCAATATAACTTCTCCATCATCAACCGTAGCCTTAACTGAACATCGTGGATTTTTGTTTTTCTACAGTTTTAAAACTAGATGCGTGAATATGGCGGTGACATACATTTTATATGCGTTGAAGCTCAAACTTTGGCTAACAAGCAATCCAGTTTCAAAGCCTTTTTTATTACGCAGTTGTTCTATAGTCTCTGTTTAGCAACAGTAACATTCATTATAGGAGTTATTTATTGGTAATGAGCGTGTATTGCGACGGTTCAATCACAGTTGCACGGAGCCTTAACGTTTACATCAATGATTTCCCGTTAACTTGCCGGTGACTGAAAAAACAGTTTTGTCTAGTGATCAGAGTCCGACCTGCGCATCGTCACAAAACGTTTCAACTTTGATCTGATTTTAATTGCCATCCTATCCTGCAGTAAATTTGAATTTGTTCAGTTTCAGTGGGAAGAGTCAGCAACAAAATCTAACGTAATTAGGAAGATGCTTTTCATTTTGTTGGTGACAAGGGCATTGGAACTGCCATTAGCCTACTTACAGTCTGCTTGTAATCTGCTTTCTCGATAAAGCGCATGTGAATAAAATGAAACTATAATAAATTGAATTTTTCCTGTCGGTTGGATTTTGTTATTTAAACACTAGTGGTTTTGAAAAAGATATCTGTTGCGCTACAATGGCTAAATCACCCAATCAACCAACAAACCGCTGTGTTATTATGCGGCGACAAGTATTTCTTAACTTTACTGCAGAACCGTGGTGATAACCGATTGTGGCTTCGTTTTCGCAAATGCACAAATATTTTCACACTTTGTGTAGACTGCGTGGGTCAAACACATGGACGTGTGTTTAGAGGACATGTGTAACTTTCCACAATTTATAGCCTAATGTTGTTTTCACCATATTTGTGTGTTATTTTCTTAACTCTAAATAGCCTAGCTAGCTAAATACCTAATCGTTTTTGGGAGCAAGCTGAGTGCATGTAGTGCACAAAAATGCTGCCGTAGTTGCAATTCATATAGCGTTTAATGACATATAATCCAAATGTTTTTCAAACGCGCTGAGAGACTTTAGCGTTCACTTTTATCAGCTGCATTCGTCAGTCCGTCGCTCAAGAACTGGTCGACAACAAGGTCCACGTCCTATGTGCGCGTACGTTTTATAGATGGCTTACTTCGGGAGTCGGTGTCTTAGGGCCGAGTCGCTACTCTGCTTAGATTGAATGTATGTGTTGGTGGACATCATAAGCGTGTAAATATAAAAAGCGCAATCATAATGCCGGCCACGATGACTTCTTGCTCATCTGCAGTATCGGCTGCCAAAAATCTCATCAAATGGATGGCAACAGACGTTTTGGGAAAAACTGCCTCAACTTCCCTCCTGGATCCGCCATTGCATCAGATAATTGCCCGATAATGATCCTACTGGAACAATCCTATTTTTTGAAAAAGAAACATGCAACGTACGTTTTTGTATTTATCTTAGCATCTTGTGTGCGCACTGTAGATGAGCAATGTTGTTGCTAAGTCAATAGCACAAAATTGTATCTTGTGATAACAATTTTTCTGTCAAACAACGAAGTGCTTTGATTGACTTCGCGCTTTAAGTTCTGAAACAAACGATTAAGAGTTTATCTTTAACTAAAGTCTTGATAGGAAATCTTCAATAAGCAACGTGGAAAATCACGAAGCCGTCATTTTGTTGCAATTAATCCAAAGCTTGAAAAATTCTTCTCAAGCAAACTGTATAACATTCGCAGAAATTGTAAGGTACTGTAACATTAGTTTTATTTTAAAAAACACACCTAGTTTGATTTATTTGAAAACAGGTTTAGACAGAAAGTTTCTTGATCTTTTACACTGCTGAATGGGTTTTTGCAGCTTTATGTTGGTATATAGCATAGCAGAATCTTCAGTAGATATTCTATCTTGAAAGAAATATTTTCAGGCACACTGGTGAAAGTTGGTCGATTTTGTTTTAGGCGCCCAGTAAGATTTGAGCATTCAACATAAAACATGCAAAATGACATTTAAATAACTAGCGCACGCTGGTCCTACTGGCGAGAAAGCTGCAAGTTACAAACAGAGCTTTGAATCATTCATTCATTTGAAACGAATGAATGGTACATCAGAAAATTTATAAATATTTTTTTCAAAGCAGAGATGAACAACTCAAAGCCTTTTGGAACCAGCGCAGTTTAGTAGAAAATTTTCGAAGTGCAATTATTTCTGTGCAGTTAAAACACGGAGACAGATGCGCGGAACATCATTTCGCGTCAGAGCTTTCAGGAAAACAACAGAGAAAACCGTATTTATTCGCTTGTAAGCCACGGCGTACGAAGTTTTTTTCTTCATTTCGTGCGGCTTTTAAGCAATGGCGGCTTACATTTTTATTTCTTTACCTCATCAAAAGGTATAGATGAGTCTCAGTCTTTCCTTGGCTACGTTTTGTCAACCAAACGCTCCATCCGTCTCAGGAGGGATTATGATGAACAGAAGACAGTTGTAGTGGTGTAAACATCATCAGCATCATTACCTGGGTTGCCAAAAAGCAAAGCGCGATAGAGTAAGCGAAAATATCTCTAAGGCTTAGGTAACCTACTATGTTCAAGTGCTGCTTACAATCAAGGGTTGCTTGCAATTTTAACACCATTTCGTGCAGCTTACAATCAAGGGCGGCTAACAATCGAATAAGCACGGCAACTGCAAGTACGTTTCTAGCAGGATCCTAAAACATCATAATGCCAAATGCTTTACGATCAATATGCAAAGGCAATGCATTCAATACGCAAAAAAACAGCCAATATGGATGCTTGTGCCCTGGAAAAAATGATCCGCTCGCTTCCTGCGTTTCATCAGAATATATGAAGCACCGCAATCAGAATACCATTCACCTGAACTGCCAATCACAGATCGGTTTCCAAGAACAGTTGAGCATTTGCGGCGAAAGACTGAGGTCGAAGAAATACATAAAACGCCTTTTGAAATACTAAATTAGCACGAAAACGTTTGACAGGTTTCGGCGCGATTAAATCGAGTAAATTACGTATTGACTACACTTTTTTCCACAGCTTATTACATTCGCATCTCAGCACATCTGCGGCTTACAAGAGTAACCAGTAAGGAACGCAAAAACTGCACAGTGTAAACAACGTACAACTGCCAACAGTGCCATCAGTACGTTCAAGCCCCAATGTACAGAGAAACTTTTAGGATTATAAAAAACGTTGTCAACTATTTTAAGCAAAAGATCTCTCTTCTTAATGTGACTCAGACGTGAATTTTGCACTATACTTCCAATTCTTGCACTTCTCAGCATGCATGTTGCATAGCTCATATTTTACTGATTTTGTTTCTTTCCGTGGATGAAAGGTAACAGGATTAAGTAAAGCTCTCATAAAGAACGACACAGAAAGTGAAGTGCATCAAACAATTAGTCATAACAGAACACAAATCGTACAGACCTCTTCTTATATTAGTGTAGGACTTTAAATACCATTCGTCTATGCATATATATATATATACATATTTGTAGATTTAGAAAGAGTGTTGGATCACAAAAGTGTTCACGTGGCACCGACGAATGACTTTACAATTTAAGAAACAATTTTTATATTTTTTCATGTCTACAGTAGTATATGGTGAACCAGGTACGGATTCGTTGCCAGGGTTTTGTTGGTGGGCGCCTATCAGCGAAAGACTCAAATAACCATAAGCTTTAACCCCGCAGTTCCAGTGCAGGAGTAGCAGTTGCAAAAGGAGGCTTCATACCGCAAGATACAATTTTGGCAACGGCCCTGACCAGGTATAGAGGGGGACACAAACATTATTTCTGGGTGGTAACAGTTCTTGATGCTTTACGGAAACTTTTTTTGTTGATTTGTTAAGCGGACTCGCACACTAAACAAACTTTGCATATAAGCGTTCCACTCATTCTATGACGCTTCTTTAACGCAATGCTCCGAAATATCTGAGCTTCTGAAGCTTAACGTTAAACAGTGAAAACTTTCTAACCAAAGTCAAATTTTTCCGAAGGAATTGACAACAAACATTCGTAGCCGCGCATCAGATACCGGTTTCTATCCTTAATAAAAATAAAAATTTATTTAGTGTTTCACACACAGTTCCAACAAAGAACAGTTCAATTTCGTTTGATTTACCGGAAGTTTTTGTTTTAGCACAAAATGACAGAGGTAGAATGTTTTATGTCAACAGCATCTGTTGAAGAAACAAACTTTGCAAAATTCATTCCACATTAAGTCACACAGACGTCATTGCTGGTTCCGTACAAGGAGTTTTGTGCGATTGAAAATTTCGAAAATGTTACGATAAACTTTTTCCTTCTCTGTATATTGCCGTAATTTTTTAAGCGAAAAATTTTCGGATATGTTTTCAAATTACACTTGCCAGCAATTACTGTAAATAAAGTTTAGTTTTGAAACACTCATAACCTGAAACTGTTTTTGACCTACTGTTGAAATAATTCAGACGAAAGTCAGAGCAAAATCAAGCATGGAATTGTGGAAAAAACTGCACTTTTACTGCCCTCCGATCTTGACGACGGTAGAGCTGTCAGCGCAACAACAACCATTCGCTTTTTGATGTGTTTAGCATCATCATCAAACAAAAGTATTTGGCACCAAGGTACTTAGTTGTTTTGTAAAGATTTGTTTAATATAACATAACTCTCTGCATATAAACATATATATTGAAAAAAGTTGCAGTGAACTCGACAGCAAATTCCTCTCACATTATCCTATGTTATTGAGCAAACAGGGAATTTTTGCGATAAGTTTTACCCAAATGGATGTATCCGGGCCTGGTATCAAATGCGATTGCAAAATCCACCATTCATTTTCTAACACACGCGTCACCAAGTTGACGCGGATGGGGTGGGCGAAAAAACATCGGAGGTTACTATCAACGAAAGAACAAAATGGTCACCGCCTGCTGCCAGCAAGGAGTGCACTCCGTTGCAAACAGAAGGGACGCCCACGCTTTTTTGTGAGTTGTCGTCACCGATAGTTTTTTCGCAATGATTGTCTATTAAGAGCAGAGTTGAAATTTGAACAAGAGCACTTGATAATACATTGGAACGCAATTTTCATATCATTCAGGTGAAAAGCATAGATAATGGGATTAACCAGGGAGTTCGCATGAGACAGCAGAATTGCAAAGTCTTTTATAAACGCTGGAGTTCGGCAAGCTGGGCAGAACAAAGTGAAGCAGTTGATGATGTGCAAAGGAAGCCAGCACAGCGCGAAAAATCCCACCACAGTGAATAAGCTACGAGCAGCGCGAAACTCCTTTCTCAGCATCTGCGTTTTCCGCTTCATTTTTCGCCGAGATATCCGTCCATTTTCGATCGCTTGGTCTGATCGCGTCGCAACATATGAGGAGGCAATCGAGTTGCGACGACTTGCTTCCACGACGTTCGAACAGTCATCAGAACACACCACGTCGTCTTTGTTTGTGACGCGCGAGTCTCTCGAGCCTATCCGGCGCTCGCAATCGTACGAGATTAGCGGCTTGTTCGATCTTTCCAAAGGTCCACACAGGGCGGAAATCGACAGGAATGAATGACCAGCGCGCCGACTTTGCCCATTAAGTTGATCCGACGTCGAAAAATATTTGGCCTTGCTGCGCTTCAGGCTGTAGTATGGTTGATGATTCATACTGATCTTGAAAACAAAACACGAATTATGGAGAAAGGGCAGGAATAGAAGGCGTAAAAGATGCCAAGCAATCCGGTCGCAAGCACACAGTTATTTGCTGACTACCGAAAACGAAACCTATGAAAAACTTTCGTCGTTTTGTTTCAAGCCTAGGCAGCGCAGTGTAAATGATGAAGAAAACAAAGCGAGATCCCCGTTTAACTTTTGATGTGGTGCCGAGTGTAAAATGAATATGGAACTGGTCAACTGACAGCGTGGTTCAATTACAGGCCATGTGGCCCGCGGACAGAATTTTTAAGGCCCGCGAGCTTTTCCGGTATTGACTTAATGTTGTGTGTATATGTTACAGTACATAATTTTGATCAAAACAAGTATAACATCGTAATAAAAATGTGCAGTAATAGTGGTTATAGACTCGTGCGTTTCTCAACCTTTTCAAGCATGTGCCCCTATTAATAAACAAACACAGGGTCCGTGACCCACCGACTGTACAACTTCTCTATAACCATCCACATCTGGAGTCACTATTATTTCTCAACTTTTTGTAAGTATTGGTTGGTGGCAGGGACGGATTTGTCTATAGGCTATATAGGCTTAAGCCTAGGGCCTCAAGATCCAAGGGAGCCTCCAGCAAACTGTGGTACGCATAGAGTCAATTGCCGGTATATGATCAGTTCGACAATTATTCGTCAAAATTTTATGCATTAATTATTCGTGAAATATAGTTTTTTTCACCTATTCAGATTCGGTGTTGATAACGCTAGGGTAGTCTTCCAACGAATTTCCATGAATCCCAATATGACCGTTGGTCAAGTCGCATGCCGACTATTCTGTGGATATACTCAAAGCACGTTGGCTGCGTCCTGTATTTGCTGAATCGTATCGATTGTTACGTGTGAATCAGGCGAAAGAACTTGTGACTGTTTGTGTTTGAAATGCACCTGATCGAAGCTTAAAAGTTGCACTGCGGATAAGAGCCATGTGTATTACACCCTACATGTTGTGTAGGGTTAGCAGCATTATCCTACAATAAAAACATAGTTGCTTCTTCTGAACAATACTACAATTTTGTTAGCATTTCTCTTACGCAAAGCTCGTTTGACATTTTTAGATGCGATTTTCACCAGTTAAATTTTCTTTAACAAAGTCATTCAGAAATCAGATTGTTATTGAGTACTTGCGCAACCTTGTACTTCTCCCATGCTGAGCAAATTAGAGAAGACCTTAATGAACATGAATAGCAAGCAAACGTCACTTTGCCAACTGGAAACCACAGAACTCTTTCCCAAGGAGATAAAGAAAAGGGTAACACCAAGAAAATGACAAAAGCGCGTTTGGGTCTGATGCCTTACAGTAGTGGTTCGTAGTTTATCCAACCCTGCGAACCCTTATTTCTTAGGTTGATGGTTAGTGCAGCAACTGCTCAGGAGGAAGGCTTTTTCAAGATTCAAAAGAATTAAAACTGAATTAAAGGGTGGTAGTGTTCAAAGAGAGGTTGCCCACACTAAGCATCGGTGCATTAAAAGTGCCAAACTTAGGCAAACGTATTAAAATGATTTTGTTATGAAGAAGGCCATGACAAAAATCCCTTTTAATTCTTTACTGTGCTCTGTTCAGTCTTACTTGATTCGGTGATTGTAGCATTTTGTACGTTTTTCAATAATGACAGCATAAAGGAAGTTTAAAATACTCCCGTAGCCACGGGGAGCATTCACTCCAAATTGAAATATGAAACACTGTAATCAGTGGAGATTTTATCCAATTTTCAGAATGTCAAGTCCCCATGACCAAATGTAAAGCCCCCTATAATGACGACTTTCTGGCAACGGTTCTGGTTTAAATCTCACATGCTTTCGCGCGACCGTTTCGTTGCGACTTGCGTTCGATTCTTAGCAGATTGAAAAAGTAGCAAACGTGAATCTACGAGCTGCAACCATTTTCGGGTGCGTTTTACTTGACGTGCTTTGCTCGTGGGTGTGAGATTTTTACATCCGTGGTAAGCGAGTCGCAACGTGGTCCATATGTTGTGCTTTAACGTCTTTATGCCGCCACACATATGTGCAAGGTGTTTGTTTCTTGAGCACTGATAAGAAAAATCAGATGTGCAACTTACAAAACCGTAGACCATGTGTTGCGTCAAATATTTAACCATGACATTTCCGGTTGGTTTGCCAGCAAAAATTGATAATCCTGTCTCACCAGCCAAGTACGATTTCAACAATTCCGTACCATTGAACGCTTTTGCGCCGAAGGCAGCAAAAAAACGCAGTGATCGTGGGGCACTCTAGTAATGATTTAGAATTTTTTATTGACCGTACTTTTAGAGCGTCCACATCGTCATTTTCGGCTAAGCTTAAACTGAATAGGGCTTTTCCATTTTTCCTCGTAACAGTGCGAGAGGGGGCCTCACAAGTGGATTAGCCTAGGGCCTCGCATCAGCTAAATCTGGCACTGGCTGGTGGGGCTCACTACAGTGGCCAGTACGCCCCCATCAGATAAATTTTCACCCCCTGGTTTAAATCTCTAGTTACGGCACTGGCTGTAGGGGCGTACAGAGGGGGTCAAACGGAGTGACGGTCTCGGGCATCCCAAAGCAGGGAGCATACAATGAGTGAAATTCCAAAAATACAGTTTATTAAAATGCTGTAACTAGATTCTCCTTCGTGTTGTAAGGCTACTCACACATGTTGCATAGGTTTAATTTTTCAAAACTTGTTTTTCATCAAGACAGGTTTTACGTATTTCAAATGCCTGCATTTCTTACTTTTCTCATTACTAGAATTTGGTACGGGGGAATACAATCAAGCAGTTGCCCCGGGCATCATCAGACCTCTGCACGCTCTTGCCAGGCCATGACTCCTCAAATGCTCTTCCCTGGCCAGCTTGTGAGCAATGGCCGGCTGGTTGAGAAACCCTGGACAAGACTGTATAGTGCATCTGGAAATTATTCAGCTAAGATAGATTTCGCAATAAAAATGCACTCTATGTTTGGAAGCACATAGGTGCGTGAGAGTACATTTTCTACTATAAAGCAAGTCAAAAATGAATACAGAAATCGAATGGCAGATGAAACACTGGTCGATAGTCACCGACTTGCTACCAGGAACATTGGTATTGATATACATGGAATCAGTGGCGTAGCAAGGGGTGCTGGGGCCCATGGCCCCGGACGGCACCTACTGGGGGGCGACGCTTTGTTGATAAAATTTTTATTTTTGGAAGGAGTTTAAAGGTTCTAACACTTCTTTTTTATTTTTAAGTCTTCAGTTTTTGTGTTTAGAAGCCCTAGACTGGTAGGCTAGTGTAAAAAAGGACATGTCGCTGTGGAGTGAGCAAATTGATGAATTGTTATTGTTTGCTCAAAAGTGAAAGTCTGGGTCAAACCCAATGTGCGCTAAAGTACCTCAGTGTTTGTCTTCAAATCAGGGTTTTTTAACATTTTTACTTGGTCGCTACACCTTCCTCTCCAGCCGAAGTTATTTCCCCCATCCCAGTCAAAAGTCCTTTGAACAAAGCAAAGAGATGACATTCGACCGCAGACTAGCAAACATTACTGCTCTGGTAGTGCGCCGTTCATATTGCTCCTCCTCTCAAAATCTCGTAAAAAAGGCAATGCATGAAATCACGGTAAATAGTCAAAGCTAGATTAATCCTTTTTGTCCTATCGTTGATTCCTTAGCAATATCTCAACTGCACATCATAACATCACCTGACACCTAGGCACTGGCAACGAACATTCGTTGGGGCGACGATAGCTCAGTGGTTGAGTGTCCGCCTCTCAATTGGAAGATTGTATGATTTAATTCACGTCCACGGAGTGAATCACCATAGCGCTACTTGGGCAAGAGCGTTCACCTACACTGCCCAGGCAAAAAGCGTATCTCAGTCGTTGGCTTGACGCTAATTGCCGTCACCAAAATTATGAAAAACATTTCTATTAACATCTCATGCTATTTTTATTGTTCATTGAGATATTTTCAATAGGTGCCATAAGCTGTAGCCTAGTATTTAGGTGGACTTATCAACATTAAATTTTGTCGATTGAAGTGAAGAATTCTGCAAAGCTTACGTTGCTCGGTTTCATTACAACTGCTGTTTTTCTGCAATGACGTAATGGTGTCGAAAAATTACGTTCTTGAAGCGAGATAGTGCAGTTGGTGTGCTTGCTTGGGTAACTTAGAGCTCAGATTGTCGGTTTGACCTGCAACTACAGTGAATCAGAGCCAGCCGATGGGCAACGTGGATTTCGGAGATGTCTCCTTTGTTCAACGGTAAACCGAACATTTGGAGTCATAGAAGTCATCTGAACACGAAAAGCTTAGAAAAGGTGTTGCTCTCATTTTGATGAATTTGAGGAAAGAATCTTAGTCGGAAAACCCAACGCAAGGGCAAACAATGTTTAGATATGATTGTGGTGAAGGCTTTTATTAAAAGGGACGTCAATCGAAGCAGTTACACAACATGGCAATGGCTGTGCAGAATAAAGTTGTTCAACGCAATTACTGTCGATTCGTCGAATGTAATATGTTCTAATCACTGCTGTGCATTCAAAAGGCCTCTGTCCCACCTGACATGGTTTGGTAATACAGTTTTCAAAATAGATGTCTGTTGGTAAGGAACGAAATGAAGGAATAACTATGCAGGTGTAACTGGAAGAAGCGCAACAGCTAGAGCAAGTGTGCAGGTCACGATGAAGGCTTCAAGTCAGCGGTTCTCACCCAGAGCCAGTTTTAAGCCTATTTGACCTATTTTATCAATATGGGTCACGCACCTATAGAGGGCTCCGCGCACGTGCCAACAGAGTTAGCGTCACTATGATAATTAAACCACTACTGGAACTTGAAGTGAACAATGAAACATTCTTTACATGACTGAGATCATATTATCAAATTAATTATTATTATAGCCTGCTATATGCCGTATATATACTGTGTTTTAGTTAAAGACGGGAATATTACACGAAATATTAACATACATAAATGCTTCCATCTTTAAATTAGGTATGCCGCCATCACACCTCTTAATTTTTTTCGTTTGATCCTCCTGGAATGAGGAAACTATTAAAAAAACAAGCGGTGGTCTTGTCACAGACTAAAAACCAACAGGGAAGAACATTTGACGAAATGTGTTGGATCCATATATGCATATGTAAAACAAGCAAAAACAGGAAAAGTAATGATGAGGAAAGGTGGTGACAAGCAGAAAGAGAGCAAGATAATCGACAATGAAAAACAAGACCCATTTCAGTTTGTGAGTGTTTGATTGTGATCTTCAAGATGCTTTAGTAATCCGTATATGTTTAAATAAGCACGAAATATTATCTTCTTTCGTTTGAAATTCTTGTCAAATTTGTGGGGTGGAAAGGGCGACACTTTTATGTTCGGCCCCGGGCGGCACTTAGCCTCGCTACGCCACTGCATAGGATCGAGTTGTAGTTTTACAGAAGTCTCAACCACAGGCATCCCACTAGTAGAGATTTGTAAAGAATTGCTTTTTGCTGTTGTGTAATGGTGTCAATGATGGTCTCACTTATTTTCCCTTTTTAGTTTCAAATGTTGCGATTTTGTTGTTTTATACATGATTGTGTTGGAAGTGGTCCGCAAGTTTTCATATTTTTGTAAAAGGGCCCGTAGGTCAAAAGTAGTTGGACCGCGCTGACCTAAGATGTCCTGACTGTAGAAACAAGTGCGTCTACCTATAACAAGTTTTTTGAAATACCGTATACCTTCGCATACCTGATCTTCTCAGCGTATAGCGTATAACTAATTTATAGGTCGGTGTGTAACGCAGACCAAATTACACAACAGCTACTGTGATTGAGGTTCTCTCAGAGAAAAAATCTTATTTGAAAGATGATGATGTTACGTCAGTTCGTCTGTCTCGATGGCACTTTGAGGATTCCACGCTTGCCACCAAAAAATCTTGTGCTTGGCTGTCGCTTGCTTTCCTGCCGACTGATGGGCGTTTGGTGAGATAGATGGCAGGATTTGCAAGATCCTGGTTACAGAAAGCTGAAGTCTTAAAAGTGCACATCTAACACTTCGATTGCGATCGCCCTGTGAAAACCCAGGAAGTGCTGCTGCACGTTCTTGCAAATCATTTCTAGTATTTCAGACGCAAGGTAACTTCAGTTTACGCTTTCGTCTTTGGATTATTTCTTCTTTAGTTCCTTGTAACAAAGATGTGATTTGGACGAAACACTTTATTCAGGAAACTTCTACTCTTTTCGCTCGAAAAATTTTCTACTACGCTTATGCCTTCCTAATAGAGTAACTGCGAGTCATCAGCGCAGGGCCGCAGCCAGCTGATATTTTGATGGGGGGCAAAATGATTGTAACTTGTTGTTGTATCTAATAACTAAACATGTTTTTGAAAATTTCGAGAGGGGTGAATTGCCGCCCCCCCTGGTTGCGGGTCTTCACCAACGCACGTGCAATATGCCACACATGGTCGTGAAGCGTATACTTCATGTGACTTAAACTGCACAGCACTGCCGATACTCAGCGACTTAATTTAGAATTAAATAGGAATAGTTACCTCAGGAGTAGACGAGCTTCGAAGAATTTTTGTCGGTTTCACAGCAAAACTGTGGTCTTCATACGGAAGACGACAGGGATCGCACGATCGCTCAACATCCTCCTCATTTTCCTGGAGTGAATTTGCACGTGAATCGTAATGATCTGTGCGATTGATATTCATTGCCAGAAGCTCGATTGAACGGAGGTTGTCTTCTGGCTCTTTTACCACGTAGCAGCAGAATGTAGATAGCTTTTGGTTGACCACTGGCCGCAGAAATTTTGCCCCCTTCACGAGGGATAAATTGCTAAAGGTCGATCTTCTGCTCCTCGAGACATCCGAATATATTTTCCTCAGCTCTTGAGACACCGACTGCGAATTTCAAAATGTTTGATAGTAAGCAATTGTTACGAGGTAAGATATATCAATCAACGTTTCAATCTTCAAAACTAACTGAGATTCATACAATCAATGGCGTATCTACAAACAACGTTTCTGTACTTTGCTGTTATGCAGTACTTTACTGCCCATTTACAGGTCAGTGAAACGGCTTTACCACACAATGATCGAATACAGAGGAACTGGTAGTCCCGTGGGTGGAAATGTCGAGATAGGAGTGTTGCAGTGGCTAATGACTGCCACATTATTAAAAAAACATTGAACTGAAAAACTAAAAACTTAATCGAGGTAAACAACGTCACCAAAAAATCTGGAAAAGCTCAAAACGTATTTTTGTAAGCGCTTGTACAATTGTTAGTTTGTAGCTGCAATAGCCTCTTCAATCTATGAAAAACGCACGTGACAAATAATTAACACTGCCATCGAGATTCTCTACGCCAGCATTCAGTTTTAGTGCTGTTTTGCAACAAGTAATGAACATGATTTTAGCTTTTTCAGCTAATAGCTGTTGAAAAGGCGGACTATTGTGATGAATTTGTAGACAGGGTTCGTTACTTCATAAATTCTTTTTTGATTTATGACACGGTTAGTCTTGGAAGCTTTTGTGGCAAAGCAATAGGCTAAAATGCAAACATTGCGCTTTTTGATTGGTCTAGTGGAAAGCACTCTGTTTGATGCATGTTTGATTCAACAGAAAAGTGGCCTGCAAGTTTCATATGCGGTTAGTTCAACAGAAGAGGCCGGCAAGTTGTCTGTTTAATTTGCTTCAGTTTGCAGTTTAGAAAAATTGAATTTTCAGTCATTTTCAAATGTGCAGATTTTCAAAGCCAAAGCACGCCCACCATAATAAGCGAGTGGGTCTTGCTATTTCTTATGGCCAACGAACAACGCTGTTCAATATCGAGGATTGCCAAGGGTCATGAATCGTGCATTGTTAGATTACAATCTGAGCATCGCAGGTCTGATCAGATACAGGCGATGTTGTCACAGCATATTAGTTTACCCTCCCAAGGACTGAGCAGGATATGAGATAAAGGAGTGATTTTACAAATATATCTTTCTAAGTAGACGAACGTATTCTTATAAGTTGACCAACGTATTCTTATGTCACTAATCATGGATTGGCATGAAACCCAACACTGTCTAGGTTGCCATCTAAATGAAATCTGCAAAAAGAGCGAACCAAAAATGAGTTTTGAAAAAGAAAACAATTACAAGATTTAAGTAAGTATAGTAGAAATGCCGCAATGGGCCAAAATGAAACAGCGGCATCACCAATGCAATTTGTTATTTAATTGCTATAAACCAGGGGTGCCGTGTGATTGTTTGATGTGAACGAAAATAAGGTTGCAAAATTGATTTGAATTAGCAGATTAGGCTGCACTGTTGAGGGATATGTGAAAGCAAAGCCTCACTTTTCGAAAACTATCGATAGTACAGGAACAATCGCTACTACAGGAAATACAGACAACACTATTACTTTGGTGGTTGGCAAAGTAGTTGGCAAATGCAACTTAGCAAAAAGGATGGTAGAACCTGCTGTAAGTGTGTCAAGGGTTTCTGAAAAAAATTGGGAACCGTTGCACAAGACTGTCGCCCAAAAACTGACAGCACCACAAACAATCAGAGGTAATTTTTAAATTTCATTTTTCTATTAAGCGCGATGAATGCAGAAATCTTTGCGACATGAATATAAAATAGGTTTGAAACATTTCATCAAAACAAACAAACTTGACCTACCCGGAAGATAAGAAAATAAAGGACGAACATTGCCAGCAAAGGAAGCAAAACGCAAGCGAAGAAATTGAAGTAGACCATGTAGTGCATGCTGATTATTTCTTCGAAGGCGCAGCGGTTGACTTCTACGAGGCTGCAGTGTAAGTCGTCATAGTTATCATGCAACCCTGAACTCACTTGAAACAGTGCATTTCTTCCTCACAACAACAAAAGACACCAAGACGACGCGCAATTGTCTGCGCACCCCACGTGCAAGCATAGAAAGAAAATTAAGCTTTAAACAAGATGAACTAATAGTCTACTCAGTATAGAATCGTGGAAACTGTTTTCAGCCAAATAAGGCTTTTCTAGCAGACAAAACACGGGATAGCATTGTTTACGGAGATGATCGGCAAGAAAATCTCCCAACTTTAATATTTAACCTGTAGAGGAAAACAAAGTAGGTGAAGATAGGGAAGAAAACCAGACTTCGAGTTCGACTTATACGGAGTAACCAAAACAGTACAAGCATGCAAGAATGTAGGTATCTCTAAGCACAGGACTGTGCAAAGTGTTGTGCAAGCTCGGGCAATTAAATGTGACATCCGAACCCTCTAAGGCTTAGAGACTAAGCACAACGAGACTCACGTTTTTAGGTAAACATTGCAAAGACTATAAAACAGTCTTCGACCTTGTACAAAACACAGTGAAGTAATCAAACGTTTTGAAAGTTGTTTGAGCTTTTAGTTCTTGGATGCGTTCCCTTCTCCCTCTTCCTAGGTATAAATCAGTGCATTAACGTTGGCACCATAGCAGAGATATTATTTTTGGCAATCTGGGCGGGGCATTGCAGTTATTTTCCAAGTAGCCTCTCGACTCATACTAACAGGAACTTGTTGAAAGGTGGCAAAAATGTCAACAATGACAGGCAAATTTGGCAGTTAACAGATTTTGTTATTTTGATTTGCAGCATTAAAAATATCAACAGAGGAAAAAATTCTCCAAAACGTACAACAAAAATTTTCACTAATTCTAGTTGCGCGGTTGTGACTTGAAAAGGTCGTTTGCGCTACAGTTCAGATTTCGAGTATGGACGGAACCTTTGTGCTAATAGTTCTCATTTTTCTAATTCTCCGAGTGCAGACGTGTGTGTTACACAGGGCGCGTCATGTAGTTCGGGCAATTATCGGGATTCCAGACCCGACAGAATTTCAGAGACGTTCTGTGCGCATGCACTTTTCATGTTACGTCCGTGTCAGCTGCTGCACGGTCAGAGCTCGTCAAGTTGTTCTGTCAAGTTTGTACCGTACATTTATTCAACGCTTGTTTGCAGGTATGCACCCATTTTTGTGTTCAGTAAAGCTACTTGCAACAGAATTGCACAGGAAAGGTTAATCAAAGAAACGCAACCAATGGAAAAGATCAGCATCACCTTTAAAGGCCCACTACCAACTATTAACAAAAACAAATACATTCTTACTATTGTAAGTAGACGAGTACTCCAGATTTCGTTTTGCTATTCCATGTGCTAATACAAATGCCACAACCGTAATCGAAAGCTTGAACCAAGTGTTTGTTTTCCTATTCCATGTGCCCAATTACGTTCTTTCAGATCGTGGATTTTCGTTCGTATCTCATGAATTACGACCTTATTTACACAGCCTCGGCGTGGCAACCAGCACTTCCAGCCCATACCACCCCACCGGAAACGCCCAGGTGGAACGCTACAACGGAATAATCTGGAAGGCTGTGCTATGCTGTCGTTGCAATCGACGCAATTGCCCATTTCGCATTGGGAGTCTGTGCTCCCCGAAGCGCTGCACTCTATCAGGTCGTTACTCTGCACAACAAACCCTTTTGCACTCAACCGAAGATTGTCCCATGGTACCGCCCTACCAAAATGGCTCACGACATCTCTCAAAGTTTTCTTGCGTCGTTTTAAGCGTGCCAGTACACACGACCTACCAGTTGACGAAGTTGAGCTTACTAACGTCAATCAGACATACGCTCACATCCGACAGGTGGATGGAAGATAATCTACAGTTTCTTTGAAAGACATTGCGCCTTGCCCGCCGGCTGAGAGCGGAGACTGTTCCGGTGCTGCAGCTTCTGACATTACGTTGCCACAAAATCTTGATGAAGTTGAGTATCGTGCGTCAACTATAGCGGGGAGCCTCTGTCGTCGAACCATTATGCTCGAACAGACGATAGTGTGCGCCGTTCTAACCGCAGAAATAAAGGCGCACCACCTTTGCGTTATGGAATTAACGATGAAATATAATGTACCTTGCCGTGACCTCCGTCGTTTCATTTCGCACTTTACTGTAGTTTCGCTGTCACTTCGCTAAATTTCTCCTACAACCTAAAGTGTGTCATACTCCTCGACATTTCGGTGCCGAGATTATTGGTAGTGGAGAATGTACTAATAGTTCTCTTTTATCTAATTATCCGGGTGGAGACATGTGTGTGGTGCACAGGGCACGTCATTTAGTTCGGGCAATTATCGGGATTCCGGTCCCGACAGAATTTCAGAGACGTTCTGTGTGTATGCACTTTTCATGTTACGTCCGTGTCAGCTGCTGCACGGTCAGAGCTCGTGTTGTTCTGTCAAATTTGTACCTACATCTACTCAATACTTGTTTGCAGGTATGCGCCCATTTTTGTGTTCAGTAAAGCTACTTGTAATAGAATTGTTCAGTACAACCTTGCCACGCTGTGGCGACGCTCGTGGAACTGGAAATGGATAAGAAAAACTTCCGACATTTACTTTTCACTTTCGTCGCAACGTTTGAAGGTTGATACTAGAGTGTGCTTATCAAATTCATGCGTTAGTTTTTGCAGTTCACTGAACTCCTGGACTCTACTTGTCTTATCAAAACTCACCTAAATAAAGAAACAAAGTGCTACTCGAATGCGACACAAACGGCACGAAAATCATCGTCGTAGAGAGACACTGCGCCATGCCTCATCACGTACATTTGTTGTTTTTCCGCATGGATATTTTAATTTTCCAAATAGTTTTTGCTCAAAAAACATAGTGGTCAGCAGTTCTTTCTTGAAATCCAACACAAATGCCTCCGTGGTCGAAATTTCCAAGTTTACAATAAAACAACAAACAATGACGAAATGTTCAACGTCAGAAAAGCATTTGTAGCGATTCTTTTGCATGCCCCAGACACGTAATTTCTGTTTTAATAACCAAGATAACCTCCCCAGCGTGCGGTTCTTTCCACAGTCGTCCCAAGTCATAAATCGAAAACTTGTTAGCGCCGCAAACGAAGCTTCAACAGAGAATGTGGATAAGGTGCGTGAAAGGGCGTATCACACATCGGTGTTCGATGATGTTCAGTAGCAAAATGTCTTAACTTACTTATCACTGGTTTTCTTTTCATCCTTAAGCCACGAAATCTGTGGCAAGAATCCAATTAAAGCCCCTGATACCCAAGCAAGTGCAATCCCAAGGTTCACTTGTCTGTGTGTTACAATTGATCTGTACCTGCGGAAACAGAAAGCGAAACATGCCTTACGCATAACAGACAAAAATGCCAATGATAGAAAAGGTCGCATGTGTAACGGACGCACGCATATCAAATATGCTTGAACCGAAAGAGTCAAGAAATTTAGTTCGTACTCTTTACACCGGTATTATTTTTCATTAGAAAGCAGTAACTTTTTTGCATTTCATTGAATATCATTTCACTGAAAAGCTTCAACTAAATGTGCTCTACACTTTCACGATACATATTCTTAGGGCCATTTTTCACTGTTTTGCCCGTTATTTTTTAAGTTACATTATTTAGTTTATCCAATGTACTTTGAATTATCCAGACAATTCTAACATCAGGAATATAAGCTACTATTACACTTTGTTACATATTTCACTCTTGCTTTTGTCAGAGAACGTTTTTGATTTTATTCTCCAATCCAACCAAGGCTCCTCAATCCATCGGCAATAGTTACGAAACAGAGCCGTTTATTGCAGAACATACCGTAATGGATAGTAAATTGCCACAAATCGGTCGATAGCGATGATCAGCAAATTGAAGATGGATGCTTGGGTGAAAAAGAGAACTGACGAAACCATGATGAAACAAAAACCTTTGTTCACGACACCATGCCCAGAGTTGTTCGCCAAGACCTCGACTGAATTGTCGGATAAGAAAAGACCTACGTTGAAACAATGCAACAATCGTATGGACACTGCCAGTAAATTAAACTAACATTATCTTTTAAAAAGACGAAAATAGGTAAAAGCAACTACGCAAAACCACTACAATTATGTTGATGAAAGCTGTCAATGTAGTAAACCATCTTCCAAAATATCAGAACGAAATTGTTGTAAAATTAACTGAAACCTTTTGGTGATCTGTGGAACTAACCACTGATAGTAGCAGGCTGAAGGTTTTCATCACAGCGGAATCCTTGCTGACAACTGCCAGATGCTGACAGAATGTTTACGCTAGAACTACTGGCTACCATGGACTCCCGCAGGTTACTTTGCAGTAGAAACCGCTGAGAAAACCCACACATAATAAATTTATCCATCTATTAAATCCAAATTGCCTTGGGACACATAAAAATTTTGTATTGGAAATACGTTATAAATTACCCTAAAACCAGATTCCGTTTTATAAATTCCTTTTCATTTCTATGTGTACTTCATTTGTAAATGAACAAAGGCTTATTCTGGCAGAACACACGGTTCTCGAACATATCATCACTCAGTGTTGCTGTCATGATGGGTATCGGAAAGTGGGTGCAGGGAGGCCTTGTCCAAGTTGTCCCCATGCATTTTGAAATTCGATACTTTCTTATTAAATTTTTAGCATTGAAGGTTTTTTTCTTAGTTTCAAGTGAGTAATATGAAATGTCACCACTGTTACACCTAGAAAAATCCTATTGACTACTGGAAAAATCCACTATTGGCACCCTAGAAGAAGCCCTACCGACGGCCATGGTTGCTGCATCTTATTTTGCCAGTCATTTCAGCTCCAGATCTTCCACATTCCCAGGTCAGAAATTTTGTCATTGCAGCCTGATGTGTATTCTAGTCACACTGCACAATGAAGAGATTTAGACAAGATAGGGTCAAGCTGTGAAATGACTGGTGGCATTTTTAAAAGCCAGGTTTGTTGTTTTGCTGCTTGTCTATGCGTACGAGGTTATTGAAAATCAGCTCGGACCAAGGTGGATTTAAGCGGCGTCTACTGTACATACGCTTATAGGCAAGGTAATATTTTATTGTCTTTCTAGCACAGGCTGGTCCAAACGTTGACAAGAGGGCCGCATATGGCGCGCGGACATATTTTGTCCGACTCGGAGAGCCACTTCTGTGTACATACAAAAGTTGGAAGGTATTTGAATTTAAGGGATGAAAAAAATGTTCGAAGCTTTGCCGTTTTTGTAGAAACTACAACGTCTGTAGCTGGTATACACTGTTTGAGAAATTTTGTCAAAGTTTTGATACGTGGTAGTTGACTTGTGAAAGCGTTTTGTCATTTTAATTACTATTTATAAATATGCGCCTTATTTGACGATAGCATTCATAGCAGTAGTTATGATGCAAGTTATAAATTAGGCAAATGTAGCAATTCAGCAAAAATGAGCGTGAAAAGAAAAATGACAAAAGGAGTCAACGAGTTTAATTCTCACTGGAGGGGAAGGTAGTCTTTGCCGGTAACAGTGGTTTAATCACAGTGTCAGGTGTGTTTGAAAGTAATGTGTGCGAGTCGCAAAACCTTGCTGCTAAAAATATCTTTACGGGATACCAAGTCACCGCTAAACTGGACCACTGAATTCTTGCACATGCAGTCAAGTATTCATGTGGTTTTCCATGTAGCTCGCAATTGTGTTGCTGCACGCAATGAGAACAGTAGCAGGCCTGTTGTGTCGCAAAGTCCTTCCCAAAACGTTTACTGCTTAAGTCAATCCCCTGTCACTCTTAATCGGCAACCACTAAGAATGCTAATTGCAAGTGATCAGTGAGCTGTTCGCATTCGCTTCAATGAAGCCATTCGCCAGCCGAGACATATCTGCTATAGCGTGCCGGATAATCCTGGCACTGCGACACTGCAACAGGAACAAGACTTGAAAACAATTTGAGTCAAAATAGCAAAGGTTGCCACGTAAACTAGGGATAGTTTGCATTAACTGTATTGCCCTAGTGAAAAAGAGCTTCCTCGTTTCCACAAATACGGTGTTTTCAGTAAGCAGGCTGAAAAAACAGGACAGTTACGATCCCCGCTTAAATAGGGACAAATCACCGACAAAAATCTATTGACATTATTCTCCTGGTTCAGTTCAGTCTCGTTACACTCGCTTCGTGCCCTCTTTGGAGCGTCATTGGTGTTCTGCGGCGCCCATCCCCGTTTGCATGGGCAGGGTCCAAGTGGCTGCGCTCATGGTGAACGCTGCATCGGTGGCAAGTCGATGGTGGTGAACTTGGTTCTTGCACCCCCGTGACTAACGCCGAGCCTAGGTTGGAT
>Ga0210059_1001950_pt1 | contig 31849 bp, 18 predicted proteins | sample Ectturendosymbi2_FD_188042 | JGI IMG/M metagenome (GOLD analysis project Ga0210059, IMG submission 188042) | Ecteinascidia turbinata endosymbiont from Florida, USA - Sample 2 (SPAdes) (version 2) | ecosystem: Host-associated > Tunicates > Ascidians > Unclassified | place: Key West, Florida... | reverse complement strand
CTTCTGAATCACGGAATTTTTGAAACGAGTATTTTATTTGAAACAAATAAATTTCATCACGGGGGGCCCCCTTCCAGCGGGGGGCCCGGGGCAATTGCCCCCGTTGCCCCCCCCTTAATCCGGCCCTGGGCCCTAGGCTTAAGCCTTTCAAGCCTGATGGTAAATCCGCGCCTGTTTTCGCTACATTTGTGCAAGGCGTGATGCACGAGTAGATAAACCCATGACAAAAGAATGTTTATTAGGAAAAGTTACAAGCAAATTTCAAATGTATTGCATTGAACAAAACCGAAAATATTTATATTCAGTAGTGATTACTAAAACTAGCAGAGAGTCAAAGTTGCAAAGAAATCATCAATGATACTAAACGTAACGTCGCAATATAGTGTTTGTATTTTAGTATCTCTTTTGAGCCGCGACAATTTTTCAAACGAATATTTTATTTAAAACAAATGAATGTCATCACGGGGGGCCCCTTTGGAGTGGAGGGCCCGGGGCAATTGCCCCCCTTAATCCGACCCTGATAGTACTGTGCTAGTAACTGACAATGATTACTAGGTTCCATATTTACTTCTTATAACTTTGGTATTAGCACTTGAACAGTTCTTTGTCAAAGTGGATCAACCAAACACAACACTTCATTTATTCTTAAAACAAACACTACATTAAATGTAGAATTTATGAACATGTACCTCTGAGATTCCATTAACTGGCATTGTTGCGGACTGATCCAGGGGACACGTGGGCCAAGATCCCAAAATAACATTTCTACAAGTTGCCTCCCATTTTGCAACTTTTAAGAAAAGGTGAAACTACGGTTGAGTCAACATGGACGTCACGTAAAGAATGCTATTATATGTGTGTGATTTCCGTAATAGCATGCATATCACACAAAGTTTGTTAGCAAACTCCGTCCCTGGTTGAACCAGCTAAGTGCTTGCAACCAGGAGCTTACGAAAGGGGTACATTGCTCCGGGTGCCAAAAACCAACAATTTCATAAGCACTTTCTTCACTACAGAGCATTTACTCCCAAAAGACCTTAGGTTCGAACATGGGGGCGCCAAACTGGTTTCTTGCCCCGGGGGCTATCTAACTTTGTCACGCCTCTGTCTACAACAACTGCTACACATGCTTTTCCCATGGTTGCGAAAAAATTGCTTTTAATCTCTCAAATCTTACCAAGATCAGAACGTCGGCGTCGGTCTGATATAGAGTTTATCACAAAAATTTTGCAAAGCTGTTGCCGAAAAAATTGGAATAGTAAATATTTTTATGCAGCAGGAACTTTTTCAGCGTAAAAAGCCAAAAAGCGCAAAAGGGCCGAACTAACAAACGAATTGTTTAATGCCAACCAACTTAAAACGAGACCAGTTTCTGAAATTTGGCCAAAAAAGGACAACCCTGATCATGTCTGTCTTTTTTTGCACTGCGGAGCGAACAAACTTTTCAAAAACTCGCCTTCCAAAGCAACAAAAGGAAGAGTAATTCTAAACGTTTAACTTTATTTCAACGAAATGCATATGCAGTCATTCGCAATTGACTTCTTACAAATGAATCCAAACGAAATTGCAAATGCGTATGTCTCGATCTACCTTTGTGAAGAAATTAACCGTAAGGTCGGAAAACACTTGTACTGTCCTGCGAATAACAGCATAAGGAACTTCAGTTTGAACTTTTGGAGTTCCATTGATTTCGTCGATTAGTTAAGACATTATTCACTGATAAATCAACACATGAGAAAAATGAATAGGAATATTTTTGAAAATATGATTTCATGCAATATAAAAAGAAAACTCGATAAACTTATGGGTGAGACAACAAAACAACGGAAAAATACCGCTTAACTTGTCAAAGACCAGAAAGAACAGTAATAAAAAAGAGGTATAACCAACATGGTGAAAGTATGGCAATGATACACATGTTGTGTTTGGAAAAGGGGTTGAATTTTAAGTTTGTTTGAGGTGTTTTGCGCTGTTACAGCAGGAGTTTAATTTACGAAATATTCACTGGTTAAGTTTCCAGTTTTTTTTGGTGACATCTGATTTCATGAAAAAATATGCCAAGTATGCTGTGCACAGACGCTAAGCCACTCGGTAGCATTGAGCTTTGTTCAGATAGGAAGAGATTTGCTTTGTTGCTGAGGTGAAACTCTGTTTGCTTTAGACAGGGTTAGACATCTTCAAACCAACTAAAACTCCGCAGTTACCCCAAAGGAAATTTCAGTGATTACTGGCATTACCTTATTTTACGAGTTTGGACCACTGCAAAGGTGTGATGATTTAAACCAGTTTTTGTATAGGGAAAAATTGACTTTAATTAAATTACCTATCGGTGTCAGCAGAGAAAGGAGAAACTGTGAAAAAAATAATGAAACATGAAATCATGTTGGAAATTTCAAAACTAACTGTTTTAAAGACTAGAAAAATTCACTTCATGCAGTGCAAAATTCCGAACTGCTAAATTATCTTGCGCCTCGGTGACTTACCACCACTAGCATGCTAGAGCAAACTTGTGCATGAAATGAAATTTGGCGTTCCCGGTTCGAACGGGAGCTACTGTGGTGTGTTAGGGTCAGTGGCGTAGCAAGCGGGCCCCGGGTGGCACCTTGCTCATTACAAATTCATTTTTGAAAGGATTTTAAATGTTCTAGCTTTTCCATATTATTTTTAAATAAATTTTTTGAAACTTTTAAAAGTTCTCACTCTTGTCAATTTTTGTGTTTAGAAGCTCTCGACTGTAGGCTTGCCTGAAAAAAACACGACAGGTGGCTGTGGAGTAAGCAAATTGATGAAACGTTTATTCAAAAGTCTGTGTCAAATCCAATGTGCTGAAGTGCCCCAGTGTCGGTCTTGAAAGCAGGGATTTTTTAACAAACTTGAGGGTAATTGTGCCCCAGTACCTACACCTCCTCTCCAGGCAAAACGAGTTCCACCACCCCAGTCAAAAGTCCTTTGAACAAGGGGATGACATTCGACCGCAGAATAGCAAACGTTAGGGCTACGGTTGTTCGCGGCTGATATTGCCCGTCTCAAAATCTCATCCAAATGACTTTGCATGGAATAACGGTAAAAAATCAAGACTACCTTAATCCTGTTTCTCCTATCGTTCTATCCTCAACAACGCCCCATCATAGCATCACCTGACAGTGGCGACGAACGTTTCGCTGGGGCGGCGATAGCTCACAAGTAGAGTGTCCACCTCTCAATTGGTAGACTGGGGGTTCGATCCAGGGCTACTGAGTGAATCGCCGTAGTACTCATTGGGCAAGAGCGTTCACCTCAGCTGCCCCGGTAAGAAGCATATTTCAGGCGTTGGCATGCCGCTGATTGTCGTCGCCAACATTATAACAAAAAACATTTCGTGGCACGGCTGTTTTTCTGCATGACGTAATGGTGCCAGAAAAAGACTTTCTTGAAGCGGAGGAGTGAAGTTGGTGCGTGCGTAACTTTGAGCTCGGATTGTCAGTTTGAACTGCAAGTAGAATAAATCAGAGCCAGCCGATAGGCAGTGTGACTATCGTAAAAGTTTCATTTGTTCAACGGTATACTCAACACTTGCAGTCATAGAAAAATTCATTTCAAAAAGAAAAGCTTAGAAAAAGTGTCGCTCTCATTTCCATGAATTTGAGCCAAGAACCTTAGTCTGAAAACCTAACACAAAGGTACACGATATGTTTAGATAAGATTGTGGTGAAGACTTTCATTAAAAGGGGCACTGATCGAAACGGTTGTACAACTATGCTAGAGCAAGTGCGCATGTCACGATGAAGACTACAAGCCAGCGCTTCTCAACCATACCCGTTTTTAAACCTGCTTAAGTTATTTTTTCAAAATGGATCCCCGCAACATGCATAGATGTTCACATCTACAAAGTAGGTGTGCCGCCATCGCATCCCTTAATTTTTTCGTTTGATCCCCTGGAATGAGTAAACTATTAAAAATCCGTGCGGTAGGGTTACCGGAGAGAAAAACCAACAGGGAAGAAAATTTGACGGAACATGTCGGGTGCGCATATGCAAAGAAAGCAAAAAAAATAAAAAAAAACTGCCTAATGATTGAAAACGTGGCGACAAGCAGAAAAAGCAAGAATTATAATCGACAATGAAAAACAAGACCATTTCAGTTTGTGAGTGCTTGATTGTGATTTTCAAGATGGTTTATTAATCCTTATATCTTTGAATAAGCACAAAACAGGACCTTCTTTTATTTACAATTTGTGTAAGCAACTTTGAGGGTGGAAAGGGTGGCACTTAGCCTCGTTACGCCACTGGTTAGGATTACCGTATACTGCAGAATCCTATGCTTTCTGTTAATACGAAGACAACCTTCGCTCACATGATGCGCAGTACTTTTTCTGCGTGTACAATAGGCATCTTATGGGATGCAATGGGTAGCGATTCAATGGCAGCACAGTGCGTGAACAGTTTCCTTGTACCCACTTATCAACGCCCAACACAAGGCTGCACGAACCGCGAGTACCGTTTTTCAAGTCTTCGTTACGGCCCAATCGGGAATCAAACACATTCTACGGGCTTTTGTGGCGTGTGATCAACCATTTGCACCACTTAGGTAAAATTATTGTTCATTATAAGACTACACTGCTTGTTATGCACATGTACTTCCGATTCCAGGAACCCCGTGATGTTTTTATTTGTTTTTTTGACGGGGTTACATTGAGAATAACAACAGTATGAACATCGCAGTTTGTGTATGACGCCCAAGCACATTAACTGTGCTGATCACAAGTAAAGTTGTTTTTTCGCAATGTTCAACTTGGTTCATAAATGAAAATGTTATACGTTATTTCTCGTCCTTAAACTTTTGGGAGCGCCACAACTATCTGTCAGCGGAAAAGTTGCTCATTTTGCAACACCTGAGTTTGAATTAAATGAAAGCCATAATGCAGTGGTAGTTGCATCTCGCGTCAGTGTAATTGCAAATTGCAATGCACTTTCGCGGTGATTGTCCGCTAGTAGGCACTAAGGGTAAATTGTACAGATCTAAAATGGTGGACAGTTAGAATGACTGCTGTGTGTGAGCTTTTGCCGAGATTAGGAGTCGGCAACCTGCGGCTCTTCAGCTCATCTGAAGTGGCTCTCTCTGGATTTGACAAAACTTGGAATTTATATCTGCATTTGATTAGGGCAACCAAAAGTCAGTAAGTTAAAAATGTTCTGCCTTTTGGTAAGGCAACAAGCGTTGGTCTCACAGTAGGCCTACTTAGTTTGATGAATATTCAATCTATTGCGTATATAGTGTTTCAACCTTATGACGTTCTCAGGTTTGACTCTACTGTGGTTATTAATTTACAGTACTTAGCAATATATCATCCCTGAAGTTAAATAACCAAATATTTCAAAATTTCGAAGTGTGGTGGATGAATGTGCTTCTGAGTTAACTTCAACACCTACGGCTGAATTATTCTGCAGTTGAAAACGCAGGAAAGTTATAGGTCAAAATAAAGTCAAAATTTGTAAAAAAAGTTAAATTTTAAGTTTTTAGGTTATAACAATGATTGTCCTAATAATTACTATTAGTGTTAAGTTGAGAGTGCACTAGCTTATGTCCATATGTAGTTGCAAGAAAAATAAAACGTTATCAACGCTTGGTGGCTCCTCGCCGGTCATATCGCCTGGAAAATGAAGCAGAATGGCTCTTTTGTTAAAAAGGTTTCCGATCCCTGGACTAGTCTGAACCACGTGCTGCAACTGCTTGTTTTTTCTGCGTTGGTGTTTTTGTTTTCGACACAAACAGGTCCATAGGAGGGTTTTGTTGACATGGGTGGTGAGAAGCCATGTTAGTACTGCAGTAGGTTTTGGTCCTGTTTGTGTGCTGCTTCGCAAGCTTTGCATTTCCACTGTTAACACCATTGTTAAATATGAAAGCATAGGCGTAGCCAAGTGGGGAGTCAGGGAGCCATCCCCCATAATTTTTAAATTATCTAATCATTTTGTGTTTTGAGAAGCGGTATCCCAAGCAAAATACTGTTGTTTGCCTAAAATAAAAAAATCCCCTCCCCCAAATTTTTTGGAGCCCCAACATTTTAGGTTGGCTACGCCACTGTATGAAAGTGGTAAGCAGGTAGTTTCAAAATAATCACGCTATTTTCATGTCAGCTTGCTGCAGGCTAAGTCATTGAAAAGTAAAGCTTCTCGAAGATCGCATGTTGTTTTTCAAGATATAGTTTTTTGTTTTGCTTAAATTAAGCTTTCACATCAGAATTTGTAAACTGAGTGTGTTTGCTGCTCCTTTGTTGAATATAACCAACTGCTGGACCCTAACTGCAATTAAAAGTCGAAGTGCTTCAGATACCAAGAAAGCTTTAAGATAATTTAACACAAGACTGTCAATCAAACAAGGTCTTTTCCAGCATCCTGAAAACGTGCATTCGTACCTTTTTCATAATACTATTTGTTTTTTGTTGTTGCTTGCGAATCAAGAAAGCTACGATTTTTATTGCAAATAAAATCCAAACAACAACCCTTCAGTTCAAGTAGCAGTTTTTATTATTTTCCTGATGTTCTCGATGACAGTTCATGGTGTCAAATGGCCACATTATTTGCTATATTTTCCTCACAATTGCGATTTTTTAGAAGACGATTTTCCATTTTTTCTGCCAGATTTTTCAAAAAACACAGTGACCCGGACAATATCAACAAAATACCAGAGAAATGAAATGACCAATCGTATGACTGTGTTGCATCATAAATAACGCCTGCAAATAAGTCCAACGGTATCAATATCGGTAAACAAAACCACAAATATTTTCAACATTTCAACTTACGACAATTCTTAAATTTCCAAATATTGTATGAAATACACTTCGTCTCTGATACATCGAAAAACGGGAAATTACAACCACAGTCAAACTTCTTACTATACTTTGCTTTTGCAACCCATTCCCGAAAGATGCAACATAGCTCTTTCCTTTTATATTCTTAACACTTTTATGTACCTGTTACCATTAAACAATATGAGATAATTACTTTTGATTTAAAACGTTCGAAAAAGAAGAAAAATCTTTGGCATTCATTTAAAATTTATAAAACGTCTCCAGCTTACCAGCAAGCAGAGGACCGATACTGATTCCGATCCCTTCAAACAGCATCATCCAGCTATAAGCGTCGACAAATCGGCCAACGTCAAGCAAGAGAACTGTGCTGGCTTTGATAAGACCGTAACTATTGCTCAGTAAGCCAACAACATTTGCATAGGCGAACAAGCCGTAAATATCAGACCAGAATGGACTTAGAATTGTAGATAGGCCAAGGAATATCTAAATGATATAAAAAAACATTACCCAAAAAACTGACCAAAAGCAACCAAATCCGTAAGTTTCAACTCGCAGACTTTCGTATGTTATCATCACTGTACTGTATTAAACGATACCGACTTGAATACTTGAATATGTCCAAAAAGGGTTCCATTTGAAGAAACTACAAATGGCTCCGCTCAGCGGTCTTCCCACTAAACCTGATGCTCCAATTGATGCAGACAACCACGAAGCCATTTTTGCGCTGAATCCTTCCTGTCTGAAAGGCAATGACGGTAGGTTAATCGTGTGAAAAACAAGCGGTGGATCCAGGAATTTGGGGGGCCGAGGTAAAGGTTTTGGGGAGGGATTTTGGAGATGTGCGCACTCAAGTTACTTGAAAAATTACACAACATATTAAACTTACATAAATCGTATGACATGAACATTGTATAACCTATTCAGCGACACTGCTCGCACAGGCAGTAATCATTGTTGCCACTGGAGTCAGTCGCGTTAACATCAGATTGTTGCCTTTTTCAACATCAGATAACATCAGATTTTGTCATTGCAGTTTAATACAAGTTAAATGCTTCCACATATTAACAATACCTAACAAAGTGCGATAACTCACGTTGAATACGAAACAGAGAGAAGTATCGTCTTTATAATGGAAAAGATGTAATTTGTGCGTAACGTACGTGTTATTCCTATTCCCAACGCTATGAACAGAGCTTGTTTAGTTTGGAAGTGGAACAATTACCAAACACACATGAGGGTGAGAGATTGGTTAAAGACGCTTAAAAGTTATGAATGTAACTAATTTTCATCCTAAAAAGTATAGAACATTTGGGAAAAAAACAAGAGCTCAGTCAACATTAAATTTGCTGCCAAAACATCAGACATTAGATATTTTCCTCAAACATCAGATCTGATGTTAGAACATCAGAAGTGGGAACACTGGCAGTAATAATAACTTGTTTGGAAGTGCTTCTAATCACAGAATGCTACTTCAAAAAGCGTGGCAGATTTTGTTTCCCATCATCAAGTACGAATGTTGTATCCTTCGCCTTTCAGATTGTTAGGTTCACACTTAATATTTCTCATTTCGTTCCAAACACTGGGAAGAAGCATACTATTTGTCATGCACACTGGCATATATTGGGCTATAATATTTCGCTTGTATCAGGCTTTCAAAAATAGTAGAGAGGATATTTTTGTTTATTCAAATCTACCATTTCATTTTGAATTGTTTTACTCAGATAATGGTCACGGAGATATCGAGATTTTACTTTTTTCAAGTGATTAGCCACAACTGGAACAAACTTTGCTAGAAACTGAGCTTATTCTACAAAACTACCATTTTTTTGCCACCAAAAACTGCATAACTGGCTGCCCTATGAAAGTCAAGTTCTTCTCTTCTAAAACCTAAATGATAGCTAGAATCCTGAAATCAATATTGTTCCCATTCTGACTGCTGTCAGGGGTTGGCGTCTCAGCGTATGCATCTATGACTGTACTACTTTGTAACCTTTGTTCAGTTTTTGGTGTAAGCGCATGACATGAAAATCAGTGGTGGATATATTTCATGCCCATGCAAGCATCTACCAAAATTTTTGATCTCTAAACCTAAAAAAAAGTCAAGGAAACTGGTATTATATGCAAACAATTTACAGCTAAAGCAGAAAGCACTGTTTTATGATAACGAGCACAAGCCATGATCAGGAGAAAGCATCTGTGTTAAAACTGTCATTTGTAAGGGGCAAAGTTAACCGCATTACTGATGCACGCTGGCCACTTTTTTTCTAAATGTTTATCCCACATTTTTCATTAAAAGCCCATCGCAACAAGTTTTATCTATTAGATAACAATTAAAATGTTTTTGGGATTTTATGCCGTACAAAATATTAATGCATACACCAAAAAACGCATTTCAAAATTAAGGCTTCGGTTGTAATTAGTAAAAGCAATTTTTTAATTAAGCCTTCGTACTGACCAATGCTGTGCTGCGAGGTGCCTGGACAATAAAAAACTACCACGACCTTTTACCCACTTTTCATAAAAATTTATTTTGCAAACTATTCAAAACGCAGTTGGTTGACCCAAAAAAACAGTTTCTCTTCAAAGCTATAAAATTCATCAACCATACATTGCTACATTGGAGGTTACTTTCCAAGGTGGAAGCATCAAAAATACAGGAAGAAAACATTAAAAAGTTCGAAAGTTGTAACGCTAGCACGCTACAGCATTTTTTTCTGCAGCGTGCTTCGCATGAATTTCATGGCTTGTCTAAATTCGCATAGGTGCACGGTAATTGATTGCAAACTAGTTTTACAGTGTATTCCGTGGTTAGCAGTCTGACCTTCGTACGAAGCTCCGTGAATTTGACTTTAGAAAATGCACCTAAAATATGGCGTATCGACCTGTTTCGGGACAATTTTGTCAAGATCAACTCGGTAACCAATTTTTGTTGAGATAGAGTTTTGATGGCGTTTTATGACAACGGCGGTATTGTAGCGCCACGACTGAATTTTTATATGGTCTGGAATCATTTCACTCGCTTGCACCTTCAAGAGTGCTCCCTTGAAAAGATGGTCTCTGCGGTTTTTCTGCACAGGGTGCGCCTGGCAAGAAGGCTATATCACCAAGTTACAAGGTTTTGGTAAGACCCGGCCTAAAGTCGAACTCCAGACCTACCAGCACAGAAGCGAAAGTACACATACCACCAGATCACGGGCAGGCATCGGAAATTAGATAGTCAGCTTCCAGGCAATTAAATGTTACGGTAAATCGGCAACAATCATTGTTGGCAACGTGGTATTTTCGCGGTTGAGCAATGCTTGACATCCCCACAGCACAATCCACTGTTTTATCGTGAAACTTATTGTTTCCCTGACTTTATGCCATTCAATTATAATTTGCCGTACAGGTAGTAGAGGACAGATATTTGCGTGCAGTTTAAATACCCACAAAACGCGTTTTTCAAGCATAAGAAAGTTGCTATGTACCGTGCTCTTTCCACAAGGTGAACGTAAGGAACAAACATTGCAATCCAAGCCAGAAAGTCAACCAACAGAATCAAAAGAAAAACTGGACATTTCCACAAATGCCAGGAACGCTTCAAAAAGCTTTCCTGTTTAAAGGTTGTTTTCATGCTTGTTTTTGAGCAGTCCTTGACTTCTTCCACAGTATTTTTTTTGTGATTACTTCTGCAGCAATTCAATGGGTGCACATGTATTTTTTGCTGTGGTATCAAAAAAAGTCCACAAATAGAATTGTGGAAACATATAGCGCCAAGAAGAAGCACTGCACCCTGACAAAGAAAACATCGTTTAAGTAGCAATATTTCATTGCCCTTATGCCATTTAAACTAAAAATGCTGTTTTCATATTTTAAATGTGGAAATCAAATATAAAACTTACTTGAAATAAAATATGAAAACTTAATATGAAACTTTGTGCAAGGAAAAATAATATTGCCAAGTGTTAATTAGAAAAGTGTCATAAGAAGACAAATAGTGAGAAACCAGCAAAGATATAACTGAAGTGCACCGGGTCCGGATGTTTTGATGCGATGAACTCGTTTCTACTGCAATATACATTTTCAATAAAATCTTTTATTTTTATACTAAATACATAACAATCAATTTGAAAAGAAGAGCGACTGTATACAGTGAAGTTGCAAAAATTCTTTGTTTACCAATAAGACGTAATCTAAGAACGAATTTTAGCAGGGTATTTGACTGCTGACGAAGGCATACATAAGAGCTTTTGTTCTGAAATGCACTGATGATATTTCGCACTTTCATACCCAAATGAGGCTAAGCCATATATGTCTATGGGCAGAGCAGCAACCAGCTGATATTTTCGAGGGGGCAAAATGATTGTAACTTGTTGTTGCACGTAACAACGAACACAGGTTTTTGAAAAGATCTGTGTGGCAATTGCTGGGTTGCCCACCCCGCGTTGGGGTGTGCCTGTGGGACAATTTTTGTCTATTATCCCATTACAACTTGTGATTGTTCCATCCTATCCCATGGAATTCCCAAGGATCTAGTAATACGAAGTACATTATGTCATGTGCATGTCGTCTAGCCTCTACATAGCAGTGGCAAAGGCACTGCAAACCCCTAATTAGGGAATTCACGACTATGAGTGGGACAATGAAAATGGGTTACGTTGTTTACGTTTTCACCTACAAGACGACCCAACAACCTTATTTTCGGGGGTCTCGCGTTACTACGTCATGGCAGTGAACATCTACGACTAATGCTTACTGTGCTGTGAGCATACAATAATGGCATTCAACTTCAGATTGTTCCTGCTATATGACGTGTATGACGTTAGAATTACGTAGGATGGGACAAAATTCAAATTTCAAGACCACTATCCCATCCCACGGGATTCCATGGAATCTCATTCCCATAGGCAAGACTACCTATAGAAAAGTGCTATTTGTCACACACATCTTTATCAAACAATATACTGTATAAAGCAAAAATCCAGATAGCTTTCTCTGATGCTGAAACACTTTTGTGGCTATTTCGTACCTAAATGGTCACCACATCTTCAAGACGCAGGTAGCCTACTTGTTAAATTTCAAAACAATTGAAAATGAATTAAGATCCACAGTGTTTTAGAAAATCTTGTCTGCATTGGAAATTTTGTACATTGACGGTGACAACTTCAGACAAACAAACTGTGGTCAACGTTTGGATGATTTTGACATGAAGAGGACTAGAAAATCATTTTCAGGCTTGAAAATTTGACAATTGCAGCCTAGTGCCTCTCTTCATATTACGAGTATTGGAATGAAAACGATTAACTTTTTCAACACCAAAAATTACTGATCTGTTGAAAGCATAGGGAAGGGAAGTATCCGGTAATTATTCTCCACGTAAGGAACGGTTTCCTACTGATCTCTCTAAGAACACGAGACATGTCGAAAACATGTGAATGAAAATGTGCAGATATGAAAAGTTTGTCTAGACACGCATTAATTTTGCTACTTAAACATTAATAATAAAGTCCAGTGTCATCAGCTTAGGGTGCGAAAAAAATAAACATAACATTTCCGAGCTTAAATTTTTTGTGACAAAGAAAGCTCCTCAAAACAAACCATTGCGTAAGTGATGGTGAACGCATGGTTCACTACTTTAACTATACTTCTATACGTCAACGAAGTATACGTAAACTACATGTCATCGAAGTGCGCTAAAATGATCATACCTTCCATGTGTAGTAATGACCAAACATTTGCAGCAGTCCTGAAAAGACAAATATGCCAACGCAAATCCCACTTCCAAGCACACCTTCAGCAAAAGCCCGATCATCTTTAAAATAATAGTTGATGCCGCTGCTTGCTGAGAAATTTACCAAACCAGTTCCAAACCCTATAATAAAAAACATTCAGGTATGTAAGAAATTATGCTCAAATTTTCATTAAATGCTTTCATTTTGTGTCAAGTTTGAGCTTGCATTTTGGGTATAGCAGTACGAGGCTATGCGCGCCGACGACTCAAATGGATTACTTGACGCTTTTAAGCATCCTGAAGTTGTGAGATACATTAACCACGCGACAAATAGCACGTCAAGTAATAAAAATCAAGTACTCTATTTCACCCTTTCCACCTGTAACAATTCCAAATGTCACCAGCAAAACTCCTACTGTTTCAGCTAAGGAACTTATTGCAAGTCCACCAGCCATGATGAAACCACCCACAATCCCGCAACTTCGACATCCAAATTTTCCAATCAAATAGCCAAAAGCGGGACCTGATCAAATGAGAAAACAAATCACAAAGAGTCACTTAAACATTATGAATTCACCATTAGCACGCGTTTACGTTTTGGAAAAACATAAAACTATAGAAACACTTTTTTTCTTAAAAATATTTGGAGATATAAATTGTTAATTTAACTCGACACGTGATGGTATTTAACATAATAATTCGGCTTTGTACGTTGCGAACTTGTAACCATTAGTAAATGGAATTTCGTTTCATGTTCCTTACTTGAACACAATACTTCTATACAGCGAAGCCTGCTCCGTATTTTTGACTATTTTGTTCATAGGTCCATACTATTTTGATGTGGAATTGTTTCAGGGGGGTTTTGCATTAATGACACAGGAAGTCTAGACGTACTAGCAAAATATTCGACAATTTTCCAAATAAACTTGCGTATTCGCAATGTGCACCGGTTTGCAAAAAATTCAGAAAACGTTTTTGCCAAAAGGAGGCAATAAAAACTTGATTTTCAGAGACATTGCTAGAACTCCTGCAACAATTCAATTTCATTGACCTGTAGGCAACGGGATGTTAAGACTGAAAAATTGCTAGCCAAAACGCGTATTAAATTTCTGCGTGCTACAAAGAGCACAGTTGTCGACTTCAATTTACAGAGTGATACGAGTTGAGTGCATCCAGTTTACTTGGTTCAAACATTACTGCTGCTGGTACGTTGCTTCAGTAGCTGCTGCGGTGCTTTATGTGCAAGCTTGAAGTAATTACTGGTGCGTTGTCTCAGTGTGTGTTCTTTTTCTATGGTGCCTGCTTGTACCATCTATCAATTATCCCACGGAGTGTTATGACCATGGGCGTCGGTAGGGGGACCATAGCCACCCTGGATTTTAAAATTTGGCATTTTCCTTTTGAATCTCTAGCAAAAAAGTGTTTTTCATAGTTTCGAGTGAGGAAAATGAAATTTCACCACTTTTCGCACCCTCGAAAAAGCTTCTTGGCTCCCCCTCGAAAAAATTCTTCCGACTCCCATGGTTTTGTCTAAGAATTTTGTTTTCTTGTGTCATTTGAGTAATACATCTGCTATGGACCATGTTTATGCGACAAAAACACGTATATGAAAAAACGTCATCGTTTTTTATTAGCTTGCTTACAGTATTTTGCAGACAAAATAATCATCAAAGAAGTACTAAAGTCAGAAACATAAGGTTTGAAAGTCTAATTGTTGAAAAATATATATGCAGAACTCTCCAAACAATTTAATTACCTGCAAGGCAGGACATAGCTGTTAAAAGACCTCCAACAAATCCAACGTAGCTTGCCGGTGCGTCAAAATACCTCACCCAATCACTGTACAGCACTCCTACAGAATATGATGCACCCCATGTGAGCATGTTCACGAAGAAGGCCATGGAAAGCACCACCCATCGGAAACCAGAATATTCCTCTGGCATGTTAAGAGGAGCGACAGTACGAAAGCACAAATTCCGTTGCTATCGCGAGGTTGATCTAACAGACTAAGATACTTTGAAGTTAACCAGTGCAGATTTGAACATTTGTTAACTGAGATGGATTTTTTAACAGAAAAAGACGGTTTGGTGTTTTGCGAAGCAGCAAACGTATCTGTAGAGTGAAATAATAAGATGTAATGGAAAATTATCAGGTTCACATCTTTGCTTTATAACATTTCGTTTGATGTTTCACTTGGTAATTTTGCAATTGCACAGTAGTCACCATGAACTTACTATTTATTTTGAAAAGCGCTGTTGGCAAATGTAAAAGATATTGTTGTGGTCGTGCTGATTCGCTGAAACATCAATGCACAGTGCATTGCAAAGAAAAACCATTGTAGGTTGGTTACTTTGTGAGGTCATGAAAGAGAGCAGCAGAGGTATTAGACCGTGATTTCTTTTCTGAAAATTTTGTTTTGTCTGACTGCCTTTACTGCAAAAACAGACTATGTTTGTGGTCCTTAGTGTTGAATACATATTCTAGTTGAAATTGGTAAACGTTTCTTCGTTGTTTCGTTTGTTTAAACCAGTGGTTCTCAAACTTTTCTGCACGTTGACCCCCAATTAATGTATACAATTTTCTGTAGACCTCATGGCCCAGCCAAACAGTTACTAATACAAAGATAGTATCTGTCAAAATAAATTTGAGTACTTTTTACTTGAAATGCATGATAAAATAATACATTATCCGAAAATATGCTTAGAACTATAGATGTAAGCACAACATAAAACAATTGTTCTCCTTCCTACTGCGTACACTATTGCTGTACAGTGCTGCCACAGGCTTCTTGGCAAAAATCACTAGATTCACAAAAAAAATTCACTAGATCCGAAAAAAATCACTAGATTTAAAATTTTTGCGTTGACATTTGCAGTTTTGCTTGAAATGATGTATCTATTTACTTTATTGTCCAAAAACCTTTACATCATTTGCAAGTTTGCAAAAATTTATCATGTTGAAGCCTGGAAAATCTCATGCTAACAATGAATCTTTAAGCTTTTCTCAAAAGCAGAAAATGCCAACACTCGCGAGTATTTAGAGCAATCAACCTAACAGGTAATTAATTATTTTCACTGCAGTGTTCCTGCTAAGAAATGAAAATGCTGCCATGGCCATTATTGCAGCAATTAACACTAAACAGCACGGAGGTGCAAACAATGAGAAACTCAAATTAGAAACACTTGTTCGTTCTGTTGGTGCAAATCTTCAAGCAATAATTCACATAATAAATTGTTTACGGATTAAAAAAGGCTGAAAATATTCGAAAAAGGGCTGAAAAGTTGAAAAGTTAGAAAAAAGACAACCCATTTTCTAGAAATACATGCTTTGAAAAAATCACTAGATTCCAGTGAAAAATCACTAGATCACTAGACCAGCCTAAAAATCACTAGACGCGGTACCAGTGCTGATGTACTACCAGCAGAGTTGCCAGTCAGTTATGAAGAAAAACCTCAGATTTTACCTTGAAAAAACCCCAGAAAATAATAAAAACAACAGACATACAAAATGTTTTTAAAAAGTCAAAATCAAACTTGAAATGTATGCTACTGGTACTTGCACATAAAAATTTACGTAATATGCATTATTTGCATCAAATTTTTCACAAGGTCAGGTCTATTTTTAAACACAATGACAATTTACAAGTAGGCTTGCAGCAAATCAAATGTATGCAGTGATATAAAAAGTTAGTTGAATCTTTTCTGAAAATCGTTCAATGTTTTCTTTTACCTTCACATAATTGCACAAATTGAAACATGTACATGATACATTCAAAGTCTCACAATTTTCTTTTCACACTAATCAATGCAATATTTTACTACCAATTTCACATTCAAAATTTTACATTCTTTTCATGCCATCACAATGCGCTTGTAAAACAATGAAGAGATTCTCAACCACATCATCTTCAAAACCAAAAAAACATTCCAAAATCATCATCATGCACAAAAACTAAGAACAAAGAAGCCCTTGACATGTCAGCGATAGATTATAATGCTGACCTATGCCTAGTCAGTGCTTAATGAATCTGTACATCTCAAACAATTTGGTTAAGCTTAGCCCTTATTACTGTTCTGGTTACTGACTCTGCACATGATGACTATGAAATTATTGTATTCTTGAATTGAAAATACAGTAAAACAGCATACATTTAAAAATTTGACCAGAGTTAAAAAAACCCAGATTTTCAATAAAAAACCCAGAATCCCAGATAAAACAGAAAATCTCCAGATCTAGTGAAAAAAAACAGCAGTGACAACACTGACTACCAGTCTAACAACTGCCCAACTGCGAAACATGCACTACAATATTGTTTGTGACGTAACAAACAGAACAGTTTTCATAATGTCATCACAATGGATGATTTCATAAAAAACGATTCGAATCGAATGTGACATGGGTGGTCAAACTGTGGCTCTTCGAGCTTTTCGAAAAATTGTATTTTTAGTTCATGAATTGCAAAGTGTAGAAATATTGTTAAGTGGTACTGTGGTCAGTGACAGATTCACGCATAGGCCATGGCCTAGTAGGGCCCCGCGCTTTTGGGGCCCTGCGCAACTCCTTCCGATGACGACTCATTATTAACTTAAAATTTGCGAAACTGTGAAGACGCATAATTTCACAATGTATTTTGAAACTAGCAAAAATGCAAACGTCTAGTCTAGACTACCAGTACAGTAACAACACGATAATATTGTTTGCTACGCAATATAACAATTAGAATATTGCTTTTCATCGGAGTTCTGCAGTGACTGCCGGTCTTGAGTTGTTGCGAGCTTTTTGCCAATGGAAGATTGAACATCAAATAAGGAAGTGCTGTGTGAAAGGTTTGATACTGAGGAACATGGCTGGGCGCGAAAGAGATGCAGGCCGTCTGTATGAAAATGGTTACAAGCAGTAGCGTTGGCAGCCCCAAATTTTTTAGGAGGGCCAAATACTATGACTTAAAGCGAGCAACGGTATTTTATTTGGGCATTGCCTGTCAAAGCACAAAATGACAAGATATGTTAGAAATTTAAGGGGAGTGGTCCACTTGCCCCCCTGTCTACGCCTATGGTTACAAGAAAAGAATGAAAAAGAAAGAACAGTACTTTCTTGATGTTCAATCTTCCAGACAAAAAGCTCGCAACATCGCAAGACAGCCAGGCACTGCAGAACACCGACGAAAAGCAATATTCTCAGTATCAGATGCTACGTTTGGTTGTTATCAACCAGACTGCCCGCAAACAGAGACTGCTTGTTGAAACTCTATACGCCTATGTTAGGTAAATCAGCTAGAACAGTTTCTCGTGTGTTTTATTTGGAAAAACGTGTCTACATTGGGCTTACTGCAGATGGTTAACTGATGGTGTTGCGACAATACTTTGCTTTGAAAAACTTGTCTTCATGCTGTTTACCACCAGACAGACAGACAATTCTAGTTTATTTTGCATGGCCAACAAAAAGACCCGGAGGTCATCAAAGTCAGCTGACCATGGGTCAGAAATTATATGCTTACTCAGCTGCAACAGCAGCGATACGCAAAGGACAGACGCAACTTTAGAAAATTAGCAATGGCAAAAGATAAAACTATTCATTGATAGTAAACTGATGCTTCAAGAAAAAGGCAACAACAACAAAGACCAAATAGATACAAAACATCCAATACACAGAACATTCACAAGGCACGTAGCGTATATCCAAGACCATAAGGATTAAGTTTGTTAATCACTATCAAGAAGGTATTTTTTGATCTGTGTTCGAAAACGAGTGGAACCCAGTAGCTTGATATTCAATTTAAGAGACTGCCACACTTCTACTCCTCTATACTGAATTGATTTCTTTCCGATATTTATGTAAGAGGATTAAAACGCTGTACTTTGTATTGCTTGGAAAATGACAACTTACAAAGGCATAAGTAAACCCTGTGTCCACTGTGTGGATTGTGCTGTGTGTTCCATAAACTATGTGGTTACTATAACAAAGGAGTTTACGTACAGCTCATCAGATCAACAACTAGAGGATATTTCTGAGGGCGGCAACACGGTCCTGCATGAAAATGTATATACCAGAAAAATAAACCTACAAAAAACGCTTGAAATCTCGGAAATTTAACGAAGAGAACTTCTGAACTACACGAAAGAGCCGTAAATTCCAAGAAAAGATCGCATTGCCATTTGTCCCAGAGAAGAATGTAGGAAAGGCTTCAATTTCTGTTGAAGATCTAAGGAAGACGCAGAACCAAAGTCGGAACCACAAAAGATAAATCTTTGAGGGGGCACTACACATAAGAAGGGCAAACTTTCACGTTTTTCAGGCAAATGGTCAAATAGGCCACACCTTCATAGGACCCCAAAAGCTAAGATGGCCTAGAGTCCCGCGCGCCCTAAATCCGTCCCTGACTGTGGTGACTAGCGTGCCGTACAGTCTTACTTTTGCAAGCCGTTGCAAAAAATTATGATGTCACAGAAGCGTAGAATGCAAATATATTAGTGTGTTTAGATTTTTATGTTGCGGCTCTTTGTAACTTGGGTTTTACGATTTGCGGCTCATACATGGAGCAGGTTTGGCCACCCCTGGAATGTACTTTTAAACTACTGTAGCTGAGATTTGATCAGTCCTCTTAATTTTGTTTGATTTGTTGAAAAACACCGTTTGTATTCCTTGCCCGATTAACAATAATTTTGAATTGGATGCTTCATTTCACTAGTAGACCCCAGCAGTTATTCATTGACCTTCTGGCCATTCTGTGACCCCCATTCGACCCTGTGACTATTTATCGACCCCTTGGACGGTCCAATTGACACCTGGCGGTCGATATCGACCACTTTGAGAACCACTGGTTTAAACAAAGCTTGTTGAACAGGAAATAGTTTTGGAAATAGTTTTGAACCTTGTTGAACAGGTTTTGCAATTCCGTTATTCTTGGAACAATTCAAAACTATTTCATTGCATATGTTTGGTAAGATGAAAGCGTTCTACTCTAAAACCAAGCTTCATCTTTGGTGTTATCATTTTTAGTTGGAAGTTTGCTATGAAGGCCGCATAATGCGAGAAACGAATTTATTTTAAAATTTTGGAAGCATAGGTTTCATGATTTTTCTTGGTTTGTTCAATGCACTGTTATTTTATTTTATCCAACAGTTGTGGTTGTGTTTCTTCAAGACAGGTAAATGGAATTAGTTTGTAATGATCAAAAGATGTGCAAAAGAAATCATTACTGTCGAAATTAATTCTATTTCTGTTATGGGCACTACTTCGCTAGTCGCTACCACGATATGTTAGCGGTTGTTCGTTCTTTTTTGATTTTTACAGCCCCATTATGCCTATTCGCTACCAAAAGATTTGCAGCAGGCACACGGGCCGGGTTCGGGTTTAAGTTTGTCAAAATGTTTCGGGCCGATTTCAGGCCTACATACAAAACTTTTTTATAACATTCAGAGTAACGACATTATCCGTTGGTCATGTACATTTGTTGTGCTCACCGAGGTTGAAGTGATTGTGATATTGCTTCAGCTAATTCTGTTTGCAAACACAGCTGTATTCTTTTGTTTTCATCTCGGATTAGTCAATACTCTTTTTGAGAAGGCGACAGCTGCAAGGAAATTAGCACGCGCTGGAGTTACGTCGAAGAAATCAATCACTTACGCGATTCGTGCCATGTTTCAATAAACGATGACCTACAAACCGGCTTTTCATGCTTATAATGCTATACTAGATAGTTTCTTTTATGCCTACAGTGCCATCGTGGATAGTTTCGTGGTAATTTCTTTTTTTCTTGAGAAAGATTACATTCCCCAGTACTATCGTTGACTGAGAAGCTATGTTTGTGCTTGTTTAAACCAATTTTTTGGTCAACGTGGTTGCCAATTTGGGTGTGATATAACCGTGTATCTGCAACTACACCCGTGCACTACATTTTTGATAACCCACAGTTGTGTAAATCTTGACTCACTCAATAAATTTGGCTTTCCGGCCTAAATTGGGCTTAAAAAATAAATGTCGGGCTCGGGCCGGGTTCGGGTTTCAAAATGAGGCCCGTTTATAACTCCGCACTGCAGTTCAAGTTTTTTTTGCTGATAATTTCTGTGGTTACCGAAACGTCAATGACATTTTTGCCTGCGGCACCTTTGAGGGTGAAAAGACAATTAACAAACACACACGGGAATATTTATCCAACTGCGGCCTCCACTCCAACAAAGCACGGTCTTTTCAAAATACACAAGCCCGATATGACGCTAAGACCTCCTTGTCTTTCCTCTATAGGTTAGCTTCAGTTGCGACTGCGCCAAGTGACTGTGCGATTCGCTGTTGCCATTATCACGCCAGTATGAAACCTGTCGCATGACACATCAGTGTTTCAGTCTTTGTATTGACCATTCTTTTCACCATCCTACCGGTTGATTTTACAATCCATCTAATTTTCGACTCTGCATCGAGTTTACACGGCCTAAACTGAAGATGCCTGAAGATCTTATTAGATTTGGGATGCATGGGGGTCCGCAGAAAATTTTCCACGGGGGGCAACTTCCACATTTTTCCTATCTTTTGCAGGTTGCTGACAATGCAATGCAAATGGACGTTCACAAAACGCTTTACCCTTTCTACACCACAAAGATAATGCCGCATGCCACATCAGCAGTCACAAAAATTGCCCGTTGTTGGCAGCAATGCTTCTTTTTCACTCATGCGTCTTTTCCACATAGTGTGAAACAAGGTGGATTACTGCTATCTGCAGTCACTGTCTCGTCGCATTATTTCCGATGTCTTCTACGTTCAACAACCATATGCGGCAAAACGCATGCTACAGTAACTTGAATAGAATCATTGAAGATTTGTTGGCACGTTATAGTTATGCAAAAACGACCAATAGATGGAACAATCCGCTCCCAAGTTTCGCTATCTGCCTCTGCAGGCAAAGGAACGGACATGAGTGAATTGCAAACTTTTCGCTGTATGACACCAGGACAGTGAAACTGGCTACTGTGGAGTGTGAGTGTCATACCGGGAAATGAACCATCGTTGCAAGAATTAGATGAATTAATACCTTTAAACCATTTTGACACCACTAAGCTTCTGACTTGAGGTTCTTTACAAATATTTTATTCTTAGTCCCAATTTCCAGGAGTGACAAATGCCCGTTTTGCCACCACCCTGCGAACGCCCATGCTGGAATGGGTGGTGAAAACATTTACATTTTTGTTTGACTTTGATGGGTGTTTTTATGAACAGGTGGATGGCGTTGCCATTTGATCACCAATCACGGCAGACACATGCACGAAATACGTCATAGATAAGGCCTTGGCAGTAACACCACTGCAGTGTCGACCAGAGCTGCTCTGACGCTACGTTGATGATTGGATTTTGCTATTTCCTAACCAAGATTCTCGCGATAGGATTTTATCAACATTAACACTTTTCACAGGTTATTGTTTTTACAATAACCTAGAAATCAAAGATTTCCTGTTTTCTTAATGTCTTAATTGAAAAATCACGTAACGGTTTTATTACAACTACATACAGGAAATGTGCACATACAAGCCTTTGTTCAAAATGGTGTGCTTTCGTTCCGTTGCACAGAAAACGAAACTTTATAAACTCTCTACCCACCACGCATTTGATATCGCCAGTTTTCACGAACTGCTGCACGCGGAGTTCATGAATGTTAAGTGAAAGTTGTCTAGTAATGGTTACCCAAGAAGTAATTCGCTCAGAAAACAACCAACATGTGTAACCGGGTGAGTCCTCTCCTTCGACCCAATATAACATCTGCTGTATTCGGGGTCCGTATTTCACAACATGGCAAACACCAACGGTTTTGTAAAACTGAATGCCGCAGTTAACGTGAAGTGACGTTGTTTTCATAAGACTTAGATACTTCAGGGCTGGTTTTCGATCAAAGGACGGCAAGCTTCACTCAACTATTTTAACGTTCTTCACAGGCTTACTTGCTCTTGCGATGCCTCCTACATCGGGCAAAAGCAACGCAATTATAAGGAATCGTACAGAGGAGCACCGAACTTCGCTGAGTTCGTCAGTCTGCAGGAATTGCAGGAACAAATTCTGCAGGAATTGCAGGAACAAGTTTTTTTATCATTGGTAGTAATTTAGCCTGTTTTCTTACTTTTGACAAAACTTTGTTGCACTTCCAAACATTTTTGTCCTATAGGCTGAAGCAAAGGGTGCACAACCTTTTCGCTATTGCCGGCTGCATTGGGTTTGTTTTATAATTACGGGCGCCAGTGTCATCAAGTTATTTTTATTTTTTGCATTGCTCTTTTTCTGCTTCCACACACTGAGTCTAGCCTGGTTTCACACGTCTGTTTAGCCGTCTTTCTACTAAACAACCGTAAACAACGAGTTTTTATTAATGCACGATCGCCATAACTTATGTTTTCCTTCACCCGTGCACGGCTGCATAAATTTTTATCGACGCCTGCAAGAAGCGCCCTCTCCTAGGGCTGTGGTAACGTCGGTGCTCCTTGGTACCTTTACTCCGTTTTGCGTCAAAATGAGTATGCATTGTGATTGATCACTACAAGAGAATCTTTTAATTTTTTTTCATGAAATGGAGAGCTCAACGATGGAAGTTAAAGAACTGCAAAAATTCTGCTGAGAAGACTGTTAGGCTGCAAGAATGGTTCGTCCAGCTACAAGATTATTCACTGGCATCATCCTTTTTGAACGCTCAAAAGGATGCCAGTGAAATAATCTTGTACGATTCATTCGCGTTCAAAAACGATGATGTCAGTGACTGATCTTGTTCAATTCATACGACGAAAAGTATGTTTTGAGCAAAGTCGCACTACATTATCCATCGAAGAACACAGGTTTTTGTCCGTTGCTTTGTTTCGGGAATCGATGTAGAAGGATTGTCAAGAATATGTTGGAAATTCCTCCTATCCTCGCAGCATCAAAGCTCAAGTGCCAATGTCCAACAGACAATGATCATTCGTAAAAGAAAGAGAAATTGTGAAGACCTCGACCACAACCAGAACAGTCAATAGAACTGCATCGATAAAACAATGAAAAGCAATTTTACTGGGAACAAGCTGCCACGTCCGTACTTTATTTTACAATAGGCACTTCACTTCCGGTTGAGGAAAAATGCGGTTTCGAATAAAATCTCGAGAATTCTAATCTAATCAAAAAAATTACTTTAACATAAGACTCGAAATATGTAGACCTACTATCTATGCACATGTGGCTGTCCTGCGGGTTGTAGCGGGCCGTAGTATGCCTACCCCTGGTCTACGCAACTTGTGCAACGTCATCAGAAAGAAATTTCTGCATCTGAATTAAGAGCATGCACCATTTTAATTGCTTCTGATTCTGACAATGGTAACGGCAACAAAAAGGTAAATGTTATGTTTGCCTGGTCTACAGTGCCGCGGAATATGCCGCCCCAGCTTGGTGCCGCAGTACCTACACTAAAAAGCTAGAAGCTGTGTTAAATGATACATTGCGCATCATTTCTGGGTGCCAGAAACCGACCCGCAGGGAGCTTTTACCAGTACTCTCGGGCATTCCACCGGCCCACCTGCGCAGGGAACATTCCACTTTCAAGCTGGCGATCCAGGCATAACTAAAAACTAACCACCCCTTCATGCCCTTGTCCGTAGTGTACAGTTTCTTGGCCACAGCGCCTGCATTCACGACGCCCCTTCCGCCGCCTTGCTGCAGCGCTAATCAACTCCGGCTTCAATATCCTGGAGTCATTGAGAGCGTGGCATGGGAAAGTGCCACGCCACCGGCCCAGTTTTTGGTCACCCCTGCCGTTTGTCTCCCGTCTGGCTCAGAGCTACCCCGTAGTTTGTGGGTAGCACTGAATAGACTAAGAACTGGCGGCGGCCGCTTTGGTACATGCCTGTACCGCTGGGGCATCCTAGATACACCCAAATGCATCTGTGGCGCTGAGGAGCAGTCGGCCAATCATATAATCTTCGATTGTAACATCCTTCGCCCTCCGAACTGCCTGGAAGACCTGCGGTCCCCTGAGATCAACAACACTAAATGGCTTGAGGACCTTGTGGATTTTGTCTGAACCGCCGCTCACACGCAAGAAGAAGACCGTTCTGCTTATATTCCGTTTCCCTTGTTTCCATGCAAATCAGTGAACCATGTTAAGAATCAGTCAAAGCAACAAACACTTTCATTTATAGTCTGTCGCTGTTGCCCAGGTTTAGGTTTAGGACAGGTGTTCCCAAACTTTCTCTGACCATGTACCCCTTCAGCATTTTGATAGATGAGCATGTACCCCTAAAATTTCTTGTGACAAAAAGGTTGAGGAAAATAACAAAAATATATTTGCCAATAAGCATGATTTCGAAAATGATATTCACAGATGTATGTAGGCTATAAATATTTCGAAATGACATACTGTAACCTATGTGTAAACATATTTCTCCCTTCAATTGCTAACCTTAAATGTACCCCTTCAAATAGGAAAGGTAGCCCTAAGGGTACATGTATCCCAGTTTGGGAACCCCTAGTTTAGGATTAGAGGCTAAGTTTAGGTTAGAGTTTAAGGTTTAGATTTAGGGTTTAGGTTTAGTATGTTACTACTAGCAATTGTAGTGCAGCCTAGCGCACACTTGTCGTGGGTAACTGTACACGTTACAGTCGGCGGACGAATAAGTGTTCAAAAGTGAAGGTCCCCTGGCCAACGTAGAGCCACTGCCTTAAGACTTACATGGTTTTAGTGTCCAAAGGACAATGAACTGAAAATTTAAGTGTTGTTACTTGGAAGTGGCTACAGAACCACCCATGGATCTTCCTTTTTCAAAACTTATTCGACCATACCGCCTCGCACGACGTGGTTCCAATGAAGCGGTCACGTTGTCACTCAACCGGCGTTGTTCTAGTACAGTAGTAGTAGCCTAAGGGATAGGTTCCAAGTTTGCCATGCCAATGGTTGAGGGTTCGTCTCTTCACTTGGCGCCTTATGTTTTCGTAAGTGAATGCTTGCACGTTTTAATTCGTGCGACCAATTTTTCTTTACTTTTTTCAAAACTTTCCAAACTTTTCCTTTAGGGGTTAGGTTTGTGGGTTAGCGTTAGGTTAGTGCGTTAGCTTAGCGTTACCTTAGTGTTAGCTAAGTGTTAGCTTAGTGTTAGCTTAGCGTTAGGTTAGGGTTAGCTTAGCTTAGCGTTAGGGCTACGATTAGGGTTAGGTTTACCTTTTGTATTTACTATTTTTTATAAAGCCTACTGGATTCTTCTCGTGCGTTGCTGTCATGTTACAGGAGATGGTTGAATAAGGTTTCAAATTTAAACATCCATCGATGGTTCTGCAGACACTGCCTTGCTACTTGGCTTTTGAGGTTACATTATATTACGGGTCACGGGCCGGAAAATAATTTGTGGTTTAGCATAAACAGGCCGGGCGGTTTCTTGTTACCTCCGGGCGGGCCGGGCTGCAAAAGGGCTGGCCCATGCCATCTCTACTCTCCACCCAAAAAGGTTGGACACCCCTGATCTGAAGCATAGAACTGCGCAACTTTTCCACGTGAAGATATACGCTCGTTTGGCATAAGAGCTGTGCATTTGCATCATAACACCTGGTACAACGATTGCGACATATTACCGATGGTTCCATTCAAAATCTTTTACACTGCAATTTGGAGCAAAATTGACATTGTCATGTTAAGCATTTTCCAAAACGTCTATTCTTTATACTTGTGTGCCAATTCCGTTGGGAAGTGCATTTTTTTCTGTTTCGTGTTGCAAGCTGTGAGGATTGCTTATTATAATAGGTCGATTCTAAAGAATCTTCGTCCATTGGGCGGTTACGCTGCAATTGCTAACACCATTGGTATTCGAACTGCTTAATTTTATAGTGAATATTGGAATAGCTACATATAGTAAAAATTACATGAACCTCAACCTTAACAACAGACACAAATCTGTAGAAAGACTAATCCTCGACAGACACGTCCGCGACTCCGCACACCGTGAACTCTACCACTGCTCTATAAATTTCATGGTTGAAGGAGAAACGGCGCTGTCCCTTTCATGGTGGATGCCATTGAAACCAGCTCTTTGTTATAATGTTTACTGTACGTGTTAATTCTACTGCTGATTTTGGCGTTGCGCAACAGTCAAATTTTGTGGCGCCAGGCCATTTTTGCATGACTAGCATAGGCATTTGCAAAAACCATACAGAAAACTGTACAAAACAACAATAACAACAGACGTTAGAGATTGTCACCGCAACCATTCCGCACACCTTGCGCAAGGCAAAAATGCTACAGCACCAATCTACAAGGCAAGATTCGACCAAAGTCGAACGTCACACCAACCAGCACTGAAGCATACGCATTAAACACCGATCCAAGACTTGGTTGTTTACTGCATGTCTAGAACAGTGGCTTTCAATCTGGGTCGCGGCCCCATAGGAGTCGTGGATCATTTTTGGAGGGCCGCGAGCAGATACCTTATGTACACAGCTGCATTACATTTGCTTTATTTAAGTTTTAGATGGGGGTCATTGGGTCATAGTGAGTTGATGCAATGGGTCACGGTATGAAAAGGTTGAAAACCACTGGTCTAGAAAGACTGAGTCTAGACATTTTTGAGTCGAGTCTGCCATTATTCGTACGCACTAATTGTTTCAAGTATTAATTGTTTGTGACTGACACGTGTTGGTTCGAAATTATTTCAACAGCCGTGGTTCAAATCCAATCTACTGTTAAGACAAGGAATTCATTATTTTGCTGTGTCATTTCTCTTATGAACCTGTGTTGTGTTGCAGACAGACTGCAGTGTTAACTGTGTTTCAGACAGACTGCAGTCTGAGACAGGGTCTCCAAATTACGGCACGCGGTCCAAATCCGGTCCGCGAAGAAACTTTGTCAATAGAGAAACAGTAATATATTTACGAAAAACTTTTTGATTTCGTAGAACGTGACATATCCCGAAGCAATCACATTATGTAAGATGTTCGTCCCTCGGACCAATGTTCCCTTTAACAAAATTATACACTGAGCAAATGTTTGTTTTGTTGCGCACGAATCGCATGCAACTGCGCAACCATGCAGACAGAGATACACGAACAGTGAAGCGTTCGCAACGATAAAAGGGCTATGCAATATATACACACCGTATTAAATTTAGAATATTGGAAGTGCGCGAGAATGAGATAGCACTGCTCAAATTGTCTGGTGGCACTGCGCAGTTGCGCACCTTAGAAGGATCACTACCTCTGACTGTTGTGTAATAGCTTGTGTGGCCCTCGAATAAAAATTTTGAGACGCCTATCTGAAACCAGTGGCTTTACAACTGAGGGTCGTGAGTCTTTTTCGAAGAGCCGCAATTAGAGATAGGCAAGCGCTTGATTTACGCCTACTTGAAACCAGTATCGAAACGTTATTTTACGAGTGGCCGACGAAAGTCGTGGATACGAGTCGTTAGTTATTATAGTGGATTGCTATACTGAGTCGCGACTTGCTGTGAAAAAAAGGTTGAAAACCATTGATCTAAAACAAAGCTCGCGTCGAGTTTTGACACAAGTCGAGTTGTGATACAAGTCGAGTTGTGAAGTATTGCACTTTCCGCTGTCCCAAAATCTGGTATCTTCTACAAATTATGTACAATGGTCATGTAACCGAAGAATAAATGCTTCGTTGGAAACACCACTAAGAAAAAAAGGAGGTTGCACGCAAAAAGCGTAGGTCAAACTGGTCGCGACATAAACACCTATAAGAGTTCGGTGAGTCGACAATGACTCAAAAATTTTAGAAAATTTGCACTGTTTTGCCTTCTACAATTACTTGACCCATACACTAACCTTTTTGGTATACCCATAAGTTGATGCTCAGATCAGACATGGGGCGATTACATCACAAATGTAATCGAGTACGATTACTTGCCACATGCTCGATTACGATTACGAATAACCAACCAAAATCACAATGTCTAACCCCCATGCGCAAACACGGGACTTTGGCGACGAATCTGTCCAGGCCCGCAGACCAGGGGGCTTCGGGGGCACTTACCCCCAAATCTTTTTTGTGGCCCTCCATAGTTTGTTGTACTCAGAAAAGTTTGTTTTAAACATTAGATAAAAACAAAAATCTTCCCCCCCTAAAAATTTATTTTTCCCCCACAAACCTTATAACCTGGCTATGGGCCTGGTTCTGCCAAAATTGCGTCTGCAATTAGGATATTTTGTTTTGAAGGCCATTTGGCCTCGAGATGTAGCATGACACCGAAAAAATTTTTTTTCTAAATATCCATTAGTGGGCCCCTGTAAACATTTCGGAGGAGGCGGAGTCGGGCTGCTACGGCACTGGGCCTACCCTACAGTAATTTCAAAATTGCTGCCATTTCTTTCAAACTGTGGATTACGATGTTGTCAGCTGTGTGATGGCCTTTGGATCGTCTGCAAGCGCAGCATAGCACTATGCAGCTTTTCATTTGAAATGAAATGAACAGTGATGCCAAGATACCTGCGCATCTGTCTATTGGACCAAAAGTCAATGGTCAATAAAACCTCACTGGTTTCGTTGAGTTTTTTTGTTAATATCCGTGGATGATATCTGTTGACATGCTAGCTATCAGCGTTGTGGAAAGGTGCTTTCGACTTGGGTTAAATTATCTTATCCCTCTGAAAAAAAGTTGTTTATAAAAATTACTGCAGGCTTACTAATTATATACATAGCCTACTCCAGCACTTAAAGTCACATGTTCACTCTGAATATATATAAATAAAACCAACACCTCTCCCTCAAAATGTACAGCTATTTATTCTGTTGCCGAAATGCAAACCCGTTAAGTAAAGCTCTTATTTTTGTTGCTACGTCTCATTAGACTCACTACGTTATTTCTGGCAGCCAACAGGAAGGCTATAGCTGGAACACAGCGAGAACTCGCTACAAACGCTGTACTTGCAGCTGTACTATCTGGATTTATCGCACGGACGGGCAAATGGCCTCCACTGAAACATAACCATGACAACCAATGGTAAAGGAGGAAGCCCAGCCACCAAAACCGGGGTTCACCCAAGGCCTCCTAATTGGTTCATCTCACAGTGATGTAGCGTGAAGAATTCCAAGTTTAATCGCGAAAGTAATCGTCCATTACAAATAAATTCGCAGTGTAATCGATCACGGTTACGATTACCCGGTGTCTGGCTCAGATTGGCTTTTTTGTTGTTGCAAAATTGCCCGATGTCTACTCGGAAGCCATCACGACGTTCCGAACGGGCAATTGCCCTGAAATATAGCTGGTCTTTCTATGAGTCACAATACTTAATAAAAAGTTCGAACCCGTAGTTGCGAATTATTTGAATGCATAAAGTCATGCCTGCTCACCTGCTTGCGAGAGCAAAAACAACACTTGTTGCGACATATTAATGCATCATAAAAACCGCTCTGCCTTGTCAGTACATCATTTCCTGTTTCCTCTGCATGCAAACTGACTTACCGCTCAACAACCTTTCTTGGGATGTGTTTTACCACCAAGAAGCTTAAATGGCTTTTCGTCAATATCTCCTGCAATGCAGAGCAGTTACTGAGCTACAAAACTTTGACAGTACCGCTATCTCATACAAAAATCCCATACACGGAGCAAATACTCATAACACAACGCTTCAATTGAATTTGACTTGTCCTGGACAACATCAAGGAGCTGTTTTTGCACGGTTGACTGCTTTCTATTTTCTTTTCTTTTTCACACAAGAGCTGTTTTCGCACGGTTGACTGCTTTCTTATTTCTTGACTGTCTGAAGCAAGTCACGATCAAGGTACATCACATACTGAAACGAAGCGCCAACACCTTTGCACGCAGTTTGCCCTTCCGCAGATCGGGTCTCTAGAGATTGTTCCATTTGGGAATATTTTCGACAGGAGTATTTACAACTGCGCTTTTTCAGTCATTCCAAAATATTGCTGCGCTGTCCAATTAACTGTAATCTCAACAAATTTATAATCAGAGAACACTTAAATTTTATTTCAAACCTGTGCCGTTCTTAACACTTCAACACTTCTAATAAAATAAACAAAATCGATGCACTTCACTGAATTGAACAACAATCAAAAGTACGAAGTTTCCTGCGAGCTTTTAAGGAATTAGCCGTCTGGGTAGCGCTTTCATAACTTGGCGATGATTCGAACTTGCACAAATCTATATTCATGTAATTAGTCTCCACAAAAGTGACGCAGTTGAATCAATCACCTGAATTATTTTTAACAGGATATCGATTTCACGCAACTATACGCTTGCCCATTCCTGAAATTTGCAAGAAAAAGCTTACAGGTGAAAGTTGAAGGACAAAAGCATGAGCAGAGAAAGCAAACAAACTATAGTCTGAAATGAATGAATCAAACACAAGCTGCGTCAAGTAATAAAATACGCCCTTCTTGTAAGTCTGGTTACACTCCAGCTGAAAACTTTCTGAGGCTAAATACAGATCAACGCAACCAGCAACGTGATGGTGATACGACCACAGTGTGTAGCGGGTGTACGACGGAAATGCCAGGTCGTGGGTTTTGCGGCGGAATTGCCGGGATGCATCAGTAGGAGTGTTGTCTACAGCAGGGCTTCTCAAACTTTTTGTTCTGCGACCCATTTCAAAAAAGGTTTTTCTAGGCGACCCCTTAATGGATAGATCAATGTTAATGATACGTGTAAACGTCACATTAGTTTACAAAAACCTTTATATCTGATTTGTCAAGCCAATTTGTTTCGCAACCCAAAATTACAATCCGCGACTCCATTTGGGGTCGCGAAATGTAATTTTGGGTTTGCGCAACAAATTGGGTTGACAAACCAGATATAAATGTTTTTTCAAACTTTACAAGAAAGTTGAAAGTAGACATGCAGTGAATCTATTTCTACTGCATTTTTATGGGTAATACCGTGTTTTATGCTGTCAGTTATTTAGCCTACTAGGATGTATGCCTGAGCTATCAAAAAATAACAAGCGATTAAGCACAACACATTATGCGTTGTTACGTCATGATTGTTTTAACGTACTGACCAATATTGACATCACTGCATTCATTCCGACACGAGTGTACACTTGTGCCTACAACTATAGAGCAGGGGTCCGCAAATACATTTTGGCGTGACCCTAAAAAATAGTTCTAAATTCTCGTGACCCAAACATTTCGTGAACATATAATTTTATGGAAAATACTTTACAAATAAATATCATTTTTAAGACAAATATTGACAGTAGCAATTTTCTTGTTCAAAATTTTATGAAACAGTAAATAATTGCATTTAGTCTGTCTAATGAGAATGGCAAATTTAAACAGTGAAGGTCTCGCGACCCATATTTGTGTCGCGACCCACTGCTTGCGGATCCCTGCTCTAGAGGGCTAGGCTAACCGCTTTCAGAACACACTGGGTAGTTTTAGACTGAAGTTA
>Ga0210059_1001949_pt1 | contig 31861 bp, 19 predicted proteins | sample Ectturendosymbi2_FD_188042 | JGI IMG/M metagenome (GOLD analysis project Ga0210059, IMG submission 188042) | Ecteinascidia turbinata endosymbiont from Florida, USA - Sample 2 (SPAdes) (version 2) | ecosystem: Host-associated > Tunicates > Ascidians > Unclassified | place: Key West, Florida... | reverse complement strand
GTTTATGTCGCCACTAGTATTCCTAACGTCAGTCAGTTAGTTGAGTTGTTATGATTTATGAACTTGTATTACGAAATTTCGATTGTAGTTTTGAGTTTGTTTTTTCTCTGCTGTTACTTCAGCCTTTCAACTTTTCACCTGTAAGCTTTGCTTGCAATTTTCAGGACTGAGGATGCGTAATTTTACGTGAAATCGATTTCCTATTAAAAATTTGCTGATCGATTCCTTGCTTACACCCATCGTGGAAAGTACATACTTGAATAGAGGTTCAGACGATTCAGAGTACAGTTCTTAGCAGAAACAGCAACTCAAGATAACTGTAATATAAACAAATTCAGGAAAAGCAGTCGCTGGTTTTGCCTTCAATGCCTGAGGACCTTTTATTATTTCTTACGACAGAATCAAGAAAATGGCTGTTTGGAAAATTACATTCGTGTCCGAGCATTTAAACGCAGACCAGCCCAATTCACTAAGTGTTTTGCACTGGCTGCATGCTTTTCATGTTGCAGTCTTGGCGATTCCAGCTGTTGCGATCGGAAATCCCGAGCAGCATGTGCGCAAAGACACTGTGGCAGCAAGCAACAATAGAGATCACGCGCCGCGATCACTCTAATATGGCTTGTTCGCGCCACATATATGTAGAGTATGTGCTTTTCTTCGCGCACATCCTGTTCGTGGTGAGCCACGCATTCAACGCAACGCCAGCAGAGAGGTTGCAACATAGCTAAGAGCGCTGCCCGGGCAAACCACACAAAGAGCGCATAACACATAGTCGACTCTCATGTGTTCTTTCAAACGAGCACACATTTGCATTAACCCAAATGCGAAGATGTGTATGAAAGCTCTTTGTTCAAAGAAATAGTATGACTTCTAGCAAGAAATTAACATTTGATTTTTGCTGTAAACTTCTGATTTCTTATCTTTTGCACTCATAATAAGCAGTGATGAATCGCAAAGTAAAGCACAATTTAACACGCAAAACCTGGGAGAAAATGCGACTGATGTTTACCGCGCTGAAAACAGATTTTTTCCACAGATGAAAACTTCAAGAAATGTCCACAGTTCTTTACATTGATTTTTATACCCTCATGATAATGCACTGCTATGCAAAGCAATGCTAGTTCGCAACCAATTCTTTATAACTTTCATGTTATGCTACTGCTTGTAAACGCATTGTTTCCTAGTGAACTTTGTCAGTAATCTAGCAGAGTTTTTTAAGGTATTTTGGGGACCCGATTCGGGTCCTTAGAATTGAAAATCGGGTCCGTAGAATCAGATAAAATTATCATCGGGTCTCTAGAATGATAGAAAATCGGGTTCCTACAGGTTCACACCGGGTACTTAACATTTTTCTTAAACTGAACCTAGTAAAACTTGATAGTAAGCCTTTTGGTTTCTTATAAAAATTACTACTTTGCAATGGCGTGCCGTGCATTTCACGCTTCAATCTGCAATGGTATCAGGGTTAATCATGCTCCCTGCTAACAGCATGACTACACAGCTACAAATGCTATGGATATTTTATTATATACCTATTCATTATAGTTCAATTCTTTTTAGATCGCTACACTATTATAACTCCGGCTCCGGTCCTAAAGTTTTTAACTGAACTGCGAATCGGGCTCCGGCTCCTTCTGAATTTTAATTTGAGCTCCGGCTCCGTAGCCCTGGATTATTTTCACAAGAATTATGAACGTAATATTAGCATCGGAATACAATTGCTTAGTTCAGCTTTTTAATGGAGTGGTTCAGCTATTTAATACTTTCTTTGAATAAAATTGTTGTTTAAAGTTACTTCCCTGTGTTCGCTTTATCAGGCTTGGGTGGCGAAAACGACGTGTCGAGAGTGAAAAGGGGGCGATTTAATAAAAAATTTGAGAAACACTGCTTTAAAACAAGGAGTATTAAAAATGTTTAAATGTTGAAACCCGGTTGTTGTTTGCCCTACGCGCCTGGTTGCACTGCTAGTATTTACCAAAAGAGCTTGTGGTTTGTTTTTGATTTGGTGTATGTGGTCTTGTGGTTATTAGTAGCAGTACATTTTATTTCGGAACTGACTAGATTTGAATTGATTATCACAGGTTTTGGCATAATTATGTCTATTAAAGCCCAACTCTCAGAATTAATGTGTTTGATGCAGTGCTAAGTAATAGATATCTAGATATAGCACCATTGTATACACTACTAGTTGCTATACCACCACTATGGGCGTAGCCAGGGGGCACTTGGGCCATGGTCACCAAACTATATCAATTTCATACGTTCCCCCCATTTTGCCAATTTTACAAAAAGGTCCTAACACGGTGAACATGATGACGTCACCGAAATGGAAACAGTGAAGGTTTGTCCCCCCCAATTTTTTTTAGCAAACTCGGTCTCTGCCACACACTGTCTATCAATTTAGAAAAAATTTCATGTTTGCCCAGTTTCTCAACAGCTGCCAATGCAAGTCAACAGCCGGTACTAAGGCGTTTGTTTTGCTTCATTCATGCTTTGGTTTATGCTTACCATGAGAAAAGTACCTTGTTTACAATTATTGTATTTTCATGTTGTTTATTGTTTCATTTTTTCAAAGATAGCAGCATACGTGCTTATTTTCCTGGTTGTTTCTTTTTAATATCGAAACTTCATTTGGATAAATGAAAAAAATGGACGATTCTGAGCAATCACTACGTAATTAATGCTGCAAGTGAGGCGTGTACATTTTTGTTGAAGAAATTAAATAACTGCTAACACAACTCACAGTGGAGTAAGATTTGAAGAAATTTGGCAAAAATTTCATGTTTTTCACCAATATTTATGAATCTCATGAACCATAAAATTCAAGTTTATACGAAAGCTTAAATTCAAAAAATTCCGTAGAAACTTTTCATTTGAAATCCTTTGCAACGATAGTTTTTGGATTTGAGTGGTGGTGGAATTTTACTCAAAAGATTATGGTGAGTAATAGCTTGAAGGACCCCAATTCCTTTTTGTATTTCAACGACATCGAAATGCAGAATGTCCAATCTGTCAGTTTGCCGCATAAAGCAGCGCGATTATGAGTATTTGATTTAATCTCTTGGAAATCATGCGCAAGTTGATTGAAACGTCCTTTCGTAAACTTTTATGCATACAGTTGCCAACTGAACAGTTGCTCGTGGGATTTTGAACTGCTCGCTTTCTGTGTTAGTTAAATGATTGTTTGAAAGCTCATATGTGTGTGTAGAAACACAGAAGAGGACCATACTGATAATCCACACGTGTTTCTCATAATCAGTCTCTTTCAAATTCGTTCAGGTTATTAGACGTAATATGTGCTGTTTCCACGTTTCACGGAAAACGATTTTCTAACCAAAAATCTTTTAAAATGTTTGAATTATACTGTTTAAAATATGAAGTGTATCTGAAAAAATTTAGTGATTTGCTTTCGATATCTATAGCGGCATCTTTCCACCTCACCGAGAGAAAAACGTTTCATGAGCAATGTGTGATGACTTCTCTCCAATACTTAACCGTGTTTCATCTTTCGTCAAAACACAAAAGAATTCCTTTGTCCCCAGACCGATTTTTCTCTCAGATTACTGGGGTTGTAACAATTGAAAATGTGGTCGGCCTTATCCGCATCGCTGAAGTGGCGTTGTTGCAACCTATCTTTCACCCAGATCACTAGCCGGTTAACTTTGTTCAACGTGTTAACAGGTCTATGGATCTGTCTTCATCTGGGGACCTGCTGCAGTTTTGTTGATCGTTGGTTACCTAGCCAACCGCACAACGTGGAGACTTACCACTGGTGAGAAATTGTTTTTGATTGCAAAAGTATGAAAACTCAAGCCAACACTTTTTTCTTATCCATTCCAGTCTGCTGTTCACATGCTCAACAATGTGCGCTCAATGTCAAGTTGCTTCTAAACCGTTTGCTATATGGTGCTACACACAGTACGTCTGCATGATCAAACACACCTCTTTGCCTTTTTCCTTTGATGGATGCTACTGACCGTTCACCTTATCTACCAAATGAACTAGCTGCTTAGTTGCTTATTTTTGTGACAAGGAAAGTTTGCAAGGGCGTTAGTTACGTATGCTGCAAAGTGGATAATTCTATTACTCTAGGGATAATATTAAAACTTCTATTTATTTGCGATGCCACTTTTAAAGTTTTCACTCACTGTCTTTTATCAAGTGATTCGTTAAGACTACACGCGATCATGTATTTCGGTAAAGGAGGAAATGAATTGGATCAAAGGGAATTGTTGTGCACTTGCTTCAGACATCTCGCGTTCTGTCTGGTATATATTATCAAGTCAGTTCGACGTTCGAACCCAGTCCAAGAGGTAAAATCATTTTCGGCAACCGCATACACGATAATTTTACTGACGAAACTTTTGACATGACTGTTGTTCTACAAAATTTTCACCGAAAAATAAACAGAAAACAAAGGTCGCTATTTCGCTCCACCACAGAAAATGAAAATTATCAGTTAATCTTATCACAATTCGCTGTCGCAACAATAACTACATATTTCTGTTGCACAACTATGCATCTTTGCACATAAGCCTTTATCCTTCGATCCTTCCATGTAAAGCAGGGGTCTCCAAACTTTTTTGTCCGAGGGCCACATAAGGTAATGCAGAACATGTCGAGGGCCGGACGTCTTACGTGATGTGGTTGTTGCGGGTATGTTATATTCTACCAAATCAACAGTTTTATCGCAAGTACTGTATTATTTTTCATCATTGACCAAATGGCCTCGCGGGCCGCATCTGGCCCACGGGCCGTAGTTTGGAGACCCCTTATATAAAGAATAAAAACATTTGCAATCATGCAACCAAGTATCGAATATTTGCAAATTAAATAACGGTTTGTCAGTGACGCTACGCCCCAGTATGTAAGCCTAACCTCGTGCTATGAAATTTTAATATATTTTTAAAGTATGCCATCACTAAGAGTATTAGTTATTACTAATGCTGACCACTTAAACTTGTGTAAAACAGGGTTGACTTTCGAAATGCGTCGTGCAATGTTTGCTTCATGTACTTGCTTAGGTTTGTGCAATCGGCCTCAAGACGTTGGCAAACATGGCACACGAATTGCTCGTTTCATTTACACATTTCTGCAAATCGGTAAGAAAGCAATGCTTGCACCTGCGACGTGGGTCATCTTGGCTTTTTTAAAGGTGAGGATTGAAAGAATGATAAAATACGTGATCTTTGCTTTCCGGTAAAATACAAGCCATCAGTTCACAACCCTGAATCCGCGCGTTCTTTTGAGTCCAATAAAAGTGTTGCTGAAGAACTAAATTGAATATAAATTAGTGTAAAATAGTTTTGACGTCACGCCAGTTAAGGAAATATTTGCTCTCCTTATAATCGTTAAATTTGAGTTCGCGATGACTTTCCTTGCCCGACAGTGAAATTTGTGATGTCCCTTGTCTGAAAAATTTTAGAGCCACCGAAATAGACCCTGCCCGGAGCTTATGATAATAGTTTCATCCCCGTCATAGAAATTTGGAAAACCTGATGCAAAATATTGCGAAAATCGAATGTCTTGTCAAAGCCTTGAAAGTAAAGGGCAAGTGGAGCAATCTTTTCATCAGGTTTCGTTCCAGCGTAATTCTCAACGTTTGCGTTGCGCAGTAATGCTCAGAGCTTTGGTATTTGACAACGTTACGCCGGTTAAAAAAAGTTGTGTGATTGCAACCGTTGGCAGAACAAACGATGTGAAACCTTTGGAAAGGTGATGGAGCTTAAGAATGTGGTAGATGCTGACAAAAACAGGTGCGCAGAAAATTCCTGACGGATGTCCGAACAATGTGGATATTTTTCTTGGTTTTGTCCGAGTCTTTTCGGAATTTCATAGCCCATACATTGACTAAACAAGGAGTACGGTATTTACTCGATTGTTAGCCGCCCTTGATTGAAAGCCGCACTTGAACATAGGTTACTTAAGCCTCTGAGATATATATTCGCGTATTAGTACGATTCACGCTTAATTGGCAATCCTGGCAATGATGCTTACACCACTACAACTGCTTTCTGTTCATCATAATCCCTCCTGTGGTGGAGTGTGCACGTGATGCTGAAGAGAATAGAATGCGAAAAGAGTTTGGTCGACAAAACGTAGCCAAGGACAGGCTGAACGTTATCTATACCTTTCGATAAGGAAAAGAAATAAAAAAATGTAAGCCGCTCTTGATCGTAAGCCGCCCTTGATTACAAGCCGCATGAAATAATGAAAAATAAACTTTGCAAGCTGCGGCTTGAAATCAAATAAATACGGTGTGTAATTAAATGCAACCTTTAGTCGGTTATGTTTCAGTTCTAGATGCGTTTCGTTATTCACTTTTACATTTTTACTGTCGGCCCAAGCATACCTGTAGCACGATGGATATCTTCACATGACAGAACTTATCTGCTGGTTAACTGGTTTTGTTTTCAGGCATAGAATACGATTGAATACTTAACAGTAGCGATGTCGAGCATGTCATTAGGTTATGAATCATAGGAAAGCTGGTTTGTTAACGCTTTTCATGGACCGTTAGTCACGTCCGCAACCACGCGTGAAGCAAATCCAAATCGTCGGTTTTTGCTGGCAGCTACTATTTCCAGGGCGATTATTACGCATGTTCGCGTTGGCCAGACCCTATCAAGCATACAGCACGAAGTCGAGCACATTTCGGGCTGGACACGACCAAAAACACGAGCCTGCCTCTGCCGTGCATCTTCAAGTGAGTGTTGTTGGCGGAAGCCCTTTAGGAGCACTAGGATTGTTTTCTGTCTCATTTGTCTTGTTTTACGGTAATGGTAAACCTTTTTAGCCTTCTCTGGAATTCTGTATTTGTTAATAACATCACAGATCGTTTGGTTTTGGGGGAATCCTGGCAATTTTCCTCCAAATGGACAGGTTTTATAGCCGAAAGACAAAACTTAAATCTTTCGAATGCAAACGTCAAAAAGAAGAGATGCGCATCTGTGGCTGACTTGCACTGCCTGTGAATGATTGCGTAAAAATAGATAAACCTCTTACTGCCGAAAACACCTTTTCGCAGAACGGCAGACATGCCGGGCGTTGTGAACTTTCGATCGTTACGCCTTGAAATAAAAGTATATGAAACAACTCATATTTTTTGCTGAAAATGACCTTGCTCTTAATTACACGTTCAAGTGTTTAAAATATCTTTTTATACGATATGTTCCGTCGTTTGCCGTTGTTCAATTTATGTGTGATGTGATCATAATAAAACTGTGGGATTGATTTCTTTCATACAAAGGACTTAAACGTTGTTCAAGCGTAATCATTTTCAAAGTTCAATAAGTTATCGTGCACGGATTAGCCTAACCTTATCCTTAAAATGAAGATCCGTCAGATTACCATATTATCTTTCGCAAAAGAAGCCATCAAACAAACAGCTTACTCTCCACTAAGCAAGCGAATAAACTTGTTTTCTAGCCCTAATCCTTCCAAGTTCAGCCCGACGTCGGAAGCTGAAATCATCGCCCGTAACCTGCGAGCGGAAAGTCACGTGATAGGCTGGATCTACCTGTCACTGGGCTTGACTGTAGGTGTCATTGTCATGTTTGCGTTTCGCTGCAAGTCCAAGTACTCGTACGAGCAAAGTAATTATATCACCAGGTACAGTGCAGGTGCTGCTGACTTGTATTCGGTCTTTGTGCGACAATCTTTCTTGCACATCAACTTCTACGTACACAAGCGCATGAGAAAGTATGTTTGCTTTTGCTGCGTTATATAATGATGATGGTGTGATTCTCACAAATTCCGATAATTTGAATCTAATTGAACGAGGTTGTTGGGATGATTTATATGAGCAATGGTTCGCAAAGTTTGTCATTCTTTGGGCGCAAACAACACGAGCTCGTCTATCTTCACCAGACTTGTTTCATTTAAAGTGCATCTGACGACAAAACTTGAGTTAAATTTTACTCTTCAGATTTCGGCGAAGTGAAATAAACCAATTCGAGGAAATGCTCGACAAAAAAGCTGCAGAACAAGCAAAAAGAATTGTCGAAGGTTATTTCACCAAAACGCGGTCCAAAGAAGAGTGGGATAAGATAGCTGTAATCAACGACAGAGTAAGGGTTGCTTTCTTCATGAGACTACGTCTCCATTTATAAAGGTTATGTTGTTCAACCACCCGTGAATGAACTTTCTGTAAAGAGGTGCCCAGGGGCGTAGGTATGACTACGGGCTGCCCCAAATTTTGGACGGCAATTATTAATCTTTGAGCTAAAACTGCCATGAACGCACAAAGCCAATTATTATATTCCAGTTAACAATTCTCGCCCCACTGGCTACGCGCCCAGAGGTACCTTACGCGCTTTTGCGCAAAATGAAACAAAACAGCTACTATGTTCATACTTCGCCACTGTGATATTTGAAAAATGCTGATACAAACGTTTAATGGCCTTGATTTCCACCCACAGGTAACCCGCAGCAAACGGGGCCGGGCAATTTACAGTCCTTTACACAAATTCGTTAATCGCGAGTTGCGCGCGGCGGAAGAAGCGGAGAACAAGCCTCCCGAGTATGACATCGTCAGCGACGCTGCTGTGAAGAAGACGAGCTCGAAACCTTTGGTGAAGAAAAAGTCTGGTGAGTGCAATTACGTAATACCTGGAATCAGGTCACTGGTGCTGGCTTCAACCAAGGCCTCCTAGAGACAACGAGGCCGTTCAGCGTGCGTCAAAAAACGTGCCTACGTCACAGCAACGAGGCCTTTCTCTTTCTCGCTCTGCTTGCTCTGCCTCAGGTGTGCGATGCATTTAGTCGAGCTGCAGGATTGATTTTTGTGATATTTTTATTTTAAAATACAGTGTACAGCGGCACAGCAAAACTTTGCACAAATTGCTTGACATCAGTGACACGTAACTACAGTTATATACAAAGTTGTCACCGATGTAATCACAACATTCAACGTAAAACGGCTGTAGTACGTGAGTGCTAACACTTGTCAAATCAAGATAAAAGTCTGCAATTTTCTCGTTTTTGACAATTTATCACAGCTAAGTTGATCATTTCGTTTAAAACAATAATTGTTCAGCACAAAAAAACGGGAAGAGAAACTGAGGGAGAAAATAGCACAAAATTTGAACAAATCCAGCAAGCCATCTTTGCTGTAGTATGCGGATCATGTTTGCCTTTACACATGACCAACGAATAAAATGGAAAATGTTCGGCTTCCAAGACCGATTGCGATAGTTTTACAGCAAAATCGCGCTGGAAAGAACACTTCTGAAACTTGTCACTTGCGCAGATTTTAATAATAACCAAGTAGCTTATCAAAGCAATGCGAACCATTTCTGGTGATGGAAATGAAAGACTACCTCGTGAGGCTGTGAAATGCTTTTAATAAACCAAGCTTTAATGTACTGGACGCAAGTCATTCGACTTTCACAGTAAATGCACTGAAATATTTTGTGTATATGTTATTATGGGTAAATACAGTACTCTTCAGCTTGTTCTCTCTAGAAGGCCTTGCTTCAATAGAATAGTAACCACTCAGTCACGTGATCGTTTCTATGCAATCCGATGTACACTATCGATGCATTTCAAACTTTTGTCATATCAAAAATTGTTTCTGAGTCCGCAACTCCGTTTAAAAATAAATAAATCTTATGTGATCAAATTGTTATTTGTCGTTGTTTTGTTCTTAAGCATATTTCCGTAGATGCCAGTGACACAACTGCCTGTTCTGTTCACGTCAAAAAGCTTTGCATCCTAATTTTATCACTTGACATTTTACAAACACTTTTGTCAAACGCCATTTGCAGAGCTCCGTGGTCATTTTTTTATTGACAAGTTGTTATCGAAAAAATACAGTTTGTTGTAGCCCATTTAAATGTAGCATCAACCGAAAGGTGAATGGCCAAGGACGACATGTTGATTATATCTCCGACTGGCTTGGTCGCAATTTTTGTGAAGCCTGCAGAGTTTCTGAAAACCATGAGTTGATTCGTTCGAAAATCCCTAGGGATTTTGCTGCCCCCCGAAACCCACCTGAGAGGAAAAGTGGGTGCGAAGGTGAATGATTTAACTCAAATGTCTTGGTAAACTTTTAAGTTTTGCCAGCATCGCCATTTAAATGAACATATCTACGTATGCAAGCGAGCATTCAACATAATACGTAACACTTCAAAAAAGAAAACTGGCAGCAATAGTGGCCTCAGTGAGTGCGCAGGGTGTGAAAAATGGGTGTCCCCGTTTTTAAGTTACGCACTTGGAGGGGACTTCCATTTTTAGTTTGCGCCTTTTCAAAGATTTATGAGCTTTTTTTATGATTGTACTTGTGGTATAATGATTAAAAATTGTTTAGTAGAAAAATTAGTTTGGTATATGAGATGCAATATTATTGATATGTTGTAAGCAGACCCTGTATTCTTTGGTCATGTATGAGGGATCAATATTCTTTAATAAAAGGTGCGGAGCCCAATCAATATTTAAAAGGTTTCAATTTAAATGTATTGAGCTATTAACATGATGGTTTAATCATTTTGTCAATAGTTACAAGATTAATAAACCAGCTATTGTTGAGTTGAGCTTATACCTACAGTCAAGAATGTCCTGAAAACTGATATGTGGATGTCTTGAAATCAAGTTTGAAATATTTTCTTGTTTTTGTTATGTTCTGAGTTGTCGTTTGGTTTTAAGGTGATCCTTCAAAATCGAGTAACGGTGGTGATGATGCAACATCAATCCCGATGGTACCTATAGTTACTGCTGGTGGCACCAAGACTATTGTTATTCAGCAACAAGCTCCTCCAGCTGCAATGTCGGATACTGTTCAACCCAAGCCAGTCGCGAAACCAGAGAACAATGTCAAGCCGGCGCCTGCTGGGGCTGAAAGTCACATTTTGCCAAACGTGCAAGTAGTAGATCCATCAGCAAAGCAAGTTCCAATGCAGCCTGTTGCTGAGAACTCCGACCCTTCTCCACCTACTGCGGAGAAACACCCTCAATCAGCTGAACAATCTTCGGTCGAAAATCCTCTTCCAACAACACCTGCCTCTGAACCCATCTCTGACGTAATGCCATCCCCGTTACCTTCACCACCTCTACGCGTTCGAGTTCCTCATCCAGACCCTTTACCTGTCCAACCACAAATACAAGCGGCTGTGAAGGAAATATCTCTTGGTGACTCTGACGGCTCCGTATCCCAGGAAATCTTGCAAAACCTGTCTGATGACGATAGCAATGACGCATTGCCAGACGGAGCTGAGGTAACAAAGAATGAAGTAGACGACAATGAATCAGGTACCCAGCAAGCGCCGAATCAGATGGAGGAAGAAATTGTTCTCAACAGTGATGAAGAGCCTTTGCTAGGTGAAGACTGAGAGAATATACCTGGATCCTGAGCATATTGTTTAAAATGCTTTTGATGACAAAAAATGGGTATGTACTGCACGTTAGTTGCGAGCAGTGGCGGCACGTGATGGAAATGGTCAGGGGGTCAGAAATGTCCATCTCTGGATGAACATGTGATATGTTGTCGTTGGCTGTGACTAACCATTAGTGGTGTTTCAAGTTAATGGCGTTTCTAAAGACAGTACTGTTTAGCTAGCACAAATAAAATTTCAACTAAATATATTAATTGAGATGTCAGATAATGAAAATTTAAGAATTGCATAGGAAGCAGTTACGTTTGTGTTTTCTGCGTCGGTGAGTAAACGCAAAATTAGGGCGAAACTGGCGGAATCATATTATTTTGAATTTTCAGGGAAGGCTGCAGTCCCGCAGCCCATCTAGACGAGCCGCCCTGTTTGCAATAGTCGTGGAGACTAGCATTTTGGTGATTGCTGCTTCAAATTTACTTGCTTAGGCAAGTATGCGCGATGACAATGCAACCAAACCTTGAAATTAATTATGAGTGCATCCACCGTTTGAGATTCAAGATAAAAGTAATTCAACCACCTGCTGGCTGCACTTTCTGCATTCTTAGTTGAATTGGTGAAATCGCTTGACTTGTACTACGTGGCCAAATGGCAGTGTTGCGTTTTCATAATTGCTACATGAAATAAAATTTTGCTCTGATATTTGTTTGACAATCCTCGGTGCTTTGATGTATTTATAGCTTTAGGTGCACTTTGCGCGAACCTACACAAACTTCGATTTGCTAGCCCACGTTTGTTTCTAGCACTGGTAGGCTCGCAGAACTAATTTGCTATTTTACTACACTGCTTCACAGCCTGGCTGTTGTTGAAACTGTAGTGCAGTCAACTAGGCTGCAACTGCTGTTTGTAAGCGTGCTTCACGCAAGATCTTTTTATAGGAGTCATTAGAATCACTCTCGGTGCTTTTTTCTAGGTGGTCTTGACATCACTTGTCTACCACAGTGCGTTTGGATAAACTGCGACAACCCAAATCCGCGCAATCTTGCTTCGTGTCCGTTGCAGAGAGCAATTCTTTCCCAACCCACTTATACAAGTTGCTTTTTGTCATTAAGCTTCCAGCTGATTGGATAATAACTTTTTTGTTTCTATCCCAAAAAGATTTATAAGCAATTTACGAATCCTTCATTACGTTTGATGAAAAGGAAAAATATGTATTTCCACCAAATCATACTCTTCAGCAAACTTTATGAAGAGGTTGCAACCTCTCAAAATAGGATGCTCTTCTGAAACACCCAATGTAACTTTCGTCACTTTTTCTCGTCGCTTCCGACGGCGCACAAAATGCAACTTGCACTCTCGAAAGGAGCTGTTGAGGTGAAAATGTTTTGACAATTTTTCTGGGGAGTCCCGATTAGAATCGAAGCTGGATCTCTTCTCACTGAAGTTGTTCCTGAGCTCTAGGCAATCCACCCTGTTTTATGGAAATTCTGCAACGTAGCACCTGGTATCGCTTCGAAAGTACTTTTAAATATTTCCTCTTTCAGCAGCCTTTTTTGCGATTGAACTGTAGACAAATTGTTTCGTTTGATCTGGCTGGGCACTGGTGCAGGAGGCGGGGGTGCAACCGCACCTCCAAATATTTGATTTGGTGAAAATCCGGGCAAAATCTCTGGAGATTTGGGCAAAATGAGTGAAAACCTTCGCAAAATTGCTGTATGTACTTTGATTTTACAAAAATGGCACCCAAAATCAAAGTGGTGCAAACGTTTTTTTTGGAGATCATGTTTTTATTTAGTTCTTTTCGGGCATGTTTGGGTTAAATTTGGGCAGAAATGGTCCTTGAAGTGCCTTGATTTGAAAAAATGCGCCCAACATGAAATGAAATGCAGTAGTTTTTTTCGGAGACATTTCGGCAAAAAATCTTCACACCCCCAAAACTTTGCCTGTTCCCATACCTGTGTGGCTAGGGATCAGCAATCTCAGTCCTCTGCGACGGCTTATGTCTCCTTGCTATCTTAAGCACTAATAATGACCTAATAATAAATCATCCAATTTTCAAAGTGGCCTTTGTGTTGGGTTGTGCCCTTAACACTGGGGCAATTAAGGAGTTTTCAATCATGGCGATATTACTTGCATTTTATTTACACCTGGTACACGAAAAGCGGAAGTGCTAAATAGCTTTAAAATGAAAATCACGGCCAGTGAGAACGATACAAACGACATATTGCAAACGTTTCTGTAGCATGATCATTGCAGTTCAATTTGCAATGCACTGATGATGATAACAGGAGTTCTCGAAACGTTTGCAATATGTCGTTTGTATCGTTCTCACTGGCCGTGATTTTCATTATAAGGCTACTTATGCCTGTTTTGGTAATACAAATATTGGAAGAAGTATTTTAGAAGACTTTTCCAGATGAAGTATGAAAAAGAAATAAAACTCCGCAGTTACCACATCGGTTAAACCAGGAATGTATTCAAATATTTTAGGTGCAGGCTGCTTGGAACAACGCCATTCCAAGAAACTGTACCATACTCATATATTTGTAAATTTTACCCAAAAGGGGGATCAAGAGTCATATGCTTTTCTCCAACAACTCAAGATTGTTTACTGCGTACTTTTGCGTGTATGATCTCGATTTGAACTGTGCCAAAAAGGTTTCCTAATAGTTTTTTACAACATGCTGAGAAAAATATTGGCGTCCTATACTTGGCGTTGAATGCAATTTATGCGATGTTCAAAAATTAAAGTAAGAAATTCAGCCTCAGTGTCTTAATAGTAACTTTTTGCACTCCATTAGAGCGTCACAAATGGTCAGCAGCACCTGCCCCACGTGCTTGTGCCGGAGGCCAAGTGGCTGCATTGGTAGGCATACCATACGTCCCGTTTTAGCCGGGACAGTCCCGGTTTAAAGGTTCTGTCCCGGCGTCCCGGTCAGTCAACCAAAAAGTCCCGGTTTTGCATTCAGTCAGCAAGTATGAATAGCATGTGATCTCATGTGTTCAGAAGCAGAATGTGAAAGCCCTGAAAGTCAATTAACACTGGCTTTTCCTGCTGTGATTTCTACGAGAAAATAAAATCGAACGAAGACTTCATGAAGAAAATATTGTCTACGGAAAAGCATTACTGGGCTAATAAGCAAATTTACAAATGCTTGTGAACGTTGTTTTGTTTCTTGGTAAAATGTATTATTTTAGTTTTTCTTGGTGTCTTAACTATAGGTATCGAAAATAGCTACAGTACATACTTCAAGTACGATATGAACCACATTTATGTGATTAAGGCTCGTTCTGAAGCGTCCCGGTTTTCAGTCACAAAAATATTGTATGCCTATGCATCGGTGGTATGTCAATGACGACGCCGCGCGTGACCTTTATCCTTGCACCCATCCATTCAATGCCGAGAACAACGCTGGGCAGCAGAGATACTCTCCGTTTAGTTGGTTGGATATCCGGTAGGATAGTAAGTTTTCAACCAGATACGGATATTCAAAATCTGCTTTTAATCCGGATATGGATGAGGTTATCCGATCCGAAACGCTTTACTCAATATTTTGAGGATTCAGGCTGTGAAAAAAATTGTCATTTTTGACCTCTTGGAGAAAGTTGCACATTGTACAACCATTTGTATATTATCTTCGGAATAATCTTTTCAGCTTTCTGTGCCATGCCACCGAGTCTACCTATGCATTATTAAAGATACACGTTTGGATAGTTTTCGATTACGGATAGTATGATTTCAAAGCAAAGCAGGATTCGGATCGGATACAGACACCATTAACTAAAAACAGGATCGTACAGTAAAAAGCACTATCCGATCATTCCTGCTGGACAGTTCGCAAGTACTGTGTTTCATATATTCTGCATGACCAAACCGAGAATCAAACCCAGCCAGCTTTGGTGGCGCGTGCTCAACTCACTGTATCCCAGCTCCATTTCTAAATGCTTTTAGACAACATATATTTCAAAACACATTAACCAAATTTGACTTTCTGCGAGTTGGTCGCTTCCACGAAGAAGGGCGATATTCAGCATTTCGAATCTCACACAGAGACGTGACAATTCGATACAAGAAACGGCTATAACAGCAGTGGCGTCTCCTTCAGCAATTACTCGAATCGAATCCGGTTACAAGCATATGACTTCACCGAACTTGAATTAAAAATTTTCTTCGATTACTTGCATCAGTCCACTTGGAGACTCATAGTCGACTCTCTACCAAATTCTGAACAAAACATAAGTGTTTTTCTGAAAAACGTTTGGACACGGAAATTCAGTGTTTTGAGCGCACGACTTGTGATTGATGACTTTCCACTGCTGATAACTCGATTTGAGCTTGACTCGTCTTGGTCCACCTCCAAATCTGACGCCATATTGAACGCCAATGAATTGGATTAGACCGAACTGCTGGTAGTTTTGAACTTATTTCCATTCGTGCCAGTGCCAGATTTCATATCGACGAATTTTTCATTTGTAATATTCACTTCGTCAGCGTCTTCCTTCAGGGTGTGTGCTTGAGCAAGGTGACCCCGCATTAGGTTCCATTTCCAGGTTGTGTCGACTTTTTTCAAACTAATGAATAAGAAAACGCGAGTTGTCTTTCTAATATATTTCTTGAGTTAATGTCATGTCTGACATCTCAGTCGTTTTTTGATCTTCTGCGTTGCAACCAAACCACAATTTTTGTTTTGTAACCACTTCCATTGGGCAAGCCTTTACCAGATTTCAAACTGATTGAATCAGCCACTTGTGCAAATATATCGGTTTCCCCCATTAAATTGACACAGCGACCACTGAAAAGTTTTTTCTATGTTTGGCAAAGATGCACATGAACAACCAGACCAAAATTTACAACTGTTTTTGGACACAGATGGTCTTCTGTGTGAAAAACGTGAACACAGTTAGGACCAAACAATGACATAGAGCTAAATTGCCATAAGAACATCGCCTTATCGTCCGTGGTACTGGTCACACAGTTTTAAACCAAGAGACGGATCACTAGTGGATGAATGGATGTTGCATTTGTTTTATACGATTGGTAAATTTCCGGGTATAACGTTGCCACCCTTTGATGCATTATTACGAATGACTGGAAGAAACGACAGTTGACGCTTTAACACATGCTGGTTGACAAAAACTACAATACTGTTGGACAATTTCAGTCAAGTTGGTGCAACAAAATGAAATGGCTGTGTCATATCTCACGCGAATATGTTCAGCTGAAACTTTTGACCATATTCTGTTGCGTTGCGTTCTTAGAAAAATCTGACCAACTTCTGTTATTGGACATAAATGGAATTTCTCTTTTAAGCCAATGATGTACTGTACTTACCCACCAAGCCTACTGGGTGCAGCCATAAGTTGTTTTGATCTTGCAAAAACAGATAACAGCAAATTTATTACCTATACTTTTCATACCTTCTTATTGAAGATCAACTTTGATATAGTTTTTACTGTACAGTAATTACAACACTATCAGATGTCAGAAACTTTTGCGCTGCTGCAGATCAATTGGCATTGAGTTTCCAACATGTTTCCAACATGTCAAGTAACCAAAAATTTGTATATGCAACATTTCTTCTCAGCTATTTTCTCGTACCGTAAAGAAACATTTCACCTACAGTACTACAGCTCTCCAGCAAACCTAATATCGCGTCATCGATTTTCTGAACAAATCTTTTGTTTACCTGAAAACCTCAATGCTTCGCAGAACAAGGACCCGTAGCCAGTAGGGGGAGGTATGGAACAGTTATGAGATTGAGCGACGTGATGCTTATCGAACATCACGGTGTTAGGCACCTGACTGCTACTCGCGACGCGGCTGACATCGATGAACCGCTCAGCGGGAGCACTATCAATTGGCAAACTTGTTTTTGTACCTGGTACCGGCTGCATTGAGGGCGAAGAACTATCTCGAACAAACACTTTAATCGGTTTGTTTTGGCCTGGTTACTAGGAGATAGCTACATGCCGTCACACAACACTCATGGGGCATCATCTTTCTTGCGCGTCAATCATTTTTTTAAAAAGTCATGTTCTTTGATTTGCAAGCTAGCAAATCAGTGTTGATTCGATCGCAGTACAGATACACTGTCGTTTTCACTGTGATAGAGATGTCGAGTGTTTGGGAAAATAACTGTTGATCGGATTCTTGTGTAAATGCATCAGGTTTTAAATAATAGTTCTGATGTTGACACACCAGTCCAACTGTAAAGATACAGAGACGACAGGTTAGTAAAGAAAAGCCTAGGTTTTCGTAAAATATCACGTATCGCCTCTAGTTATATTTCACAACAGTCGTGCCAATTGCATTTGGTGTGGTCGAGAGGTTAATTGAAGTAAGAAACTAAGGGTAGATATCCTTTTATCGATTTTACCCGCGACTGCCAGTATCGTGATTACCTTCAAACGGCTATATCTAGACATGTCTATCCCGTACGAAGCGGCAGTAAAATCCAACGAATTTCTAAACTACTGTATTTACAATTTTCATAAGCGAGAATTTTTACGCTATTCGTTTTACGGGAAAACTGCCAACATATCACTCAATGTATTTTCAGACCGGTGCAAGAAACCGGCCAGAGTGCTTTTATTAGGCCAGATGAGCGTCATCTTAAAAGGATCAGGTTTCTGGAACGCTTTGATCCTAAAACTATATATCCGACTGACGCATGTCGGTAAATTGCTTCCTATCCTCACTTGGAAAACAGCCAAGGATTCTAGCGAATATTAGCAAGGTTTGCCGCGTCTTCCAAAAGCGTTACCATTGCGTCAAAAATAGCTACAGAACAACCGGAAACATGTCTCCCGAGGTACGTACACTCCACTACAGGCTTATTGAATCAAGAGCCCCTCTAACACAAAAGACGAAAGTTTGTAACTGATACCGACCCTTGAGCGTGCTCGCTCGCAGGTAAACAGTTTCACTTAGAGTTGACCGATGCCATGCTACGCGCTGGAAATTCTTCGCAATCTGTCTTCAAACTTGATCTCCGACATGGTATAAAAATTAACTTGTTTAATGTGGTAACCTCTTGCATTTATTCTGACCTACCTGCAGCTTGTTGATATCAAATGCGTCATGGTTCAGAAAATGGAGCAGTCTGTATCTGCATCAATAGAGAGCTGTGCTACAACACTAACTGGTGGGCACTTTTTCAAGAAAATGGTAAGAATTTATGTAATCAAAACTTTTCAGTGTATTTGGAAATTGCTTTGTGGCTTTGTTGTTTTCATCCTGTAACGAGTTTCGCAACCTAGCAAATCTTAAGCGAATATCAAGTTACTAGAATATACGACTTAGTTGAAAATGGCATGAGTAACTGTTAATCTCTGTTTCCGCAGCATCTGCACCTCCATGAGTTCCATTGCAAATGCTTAACATTGAGTTAAAATTCAAACAGTTTTGCATGTATCGGACTAGGTATAATTACTTTCGTGTGTGTAGAGAAGTACCACAACAGTAGATGAAAATTTAGGAAAAGAAGTTTTGCCTGAAAATGAACACCACCGAACGAACATGATCTGCCGCATGGTTTAGGTTGCTGGTGCGCCTGGGACAACGCTGCAGCTAATGGGTCACATTACAGGAAGCTGATTGTTCATCCATGCTTACGCTTTTCTACTGCAATGCTTGGGCAAAACTTAAAGCAGCGCTAGTAATAAAGATTTGAATCAAGAGCCAAATATTGATCTCAAACAAGAATGTAAATAGACTAGAGCATAAGCTGTAGAAAACGTGTCCTAGTTGAAAATATTTATTTGAGTTGGATTGGATGCCTTCGCAATTTCATGTGGCTTCGGTTAGCGTCACCGAAAAACATATTGCAGAATAATGTTTGTCCCAACGATTTTACGAATTTTCTTTTTCGCGTTGTTGAACAGAAGTTTGAGCAGCCTGATTTTGCTGTTAACCTGCGTGTATCGCCGCGGTGAACACAAATGATCCCACATCGAAAGTCATTTTTTATAAAATGCCACACGTCTTGAACAAGCCTGGTTTACAAAACCAAAGATTCAGCCTGATAAGCGCCAGGATGCTTGACGTTCCATTTTAGAGGCACTGGCGTAAATTTGTGAAACACGCGCTGCCGAACAAGCTGCCTTCCAGTCACGGCGGCGAGCGCGACTAGCGTGAAGGCAGCAATTATTTGCTGGTATCTTAGGATTTTAAGTACGAAAGAACAAGCAAGATAAATGTAGGAATTGCCTAGCGGGACATGATGCCATGACAACAAGCTAGCGAAATGACAGCACTTTTCGCTGATCGGTAGATTCCATTTTTGCTGACACGCGCCACAGTTTTACAAAACAAGCAAAATCACAGATTTTTTGGTTCCATTTGCATCGGAAAGGGTATGCTTTACTGACATATGTATGGCTTAAATTCCGTCAATATTGTACGATTGGGCAAAAATGCGAAACAGAAGTCTCGGTTGGTCAGCATACCACCGAAAGCAAATTTTTCATCTTCCTGTGGAAGCAAAGTTAAGTGCTGGTTGATCGGGAACACTGTTTTACGTCATCATCTCTTGCACATCGCTTTAGTGATTCGTGAATATCTCGAAAGTAGCGAAACATGGCATTCGTAAGCAGTGATTCATGTGGAGCATAAAGCACAAACAAGACTGATTGCTATTGGCTATAACGTGTGAATGGCTTTTTGATGATGCTCAACTGGGGATAAATTGTCAATCATTATTATCTTTCAACGCCATTCAGATTAGTAATTGCGCTCAAGGGTAATAAGAATTCACCCAATCTCTTGTCACTTGCTTGCAGGTGCGTGACACAGCCGCAATAGAGACCGCTTGTATTGAGTGTTCATTGGCAGTATTCGGCCATCAGTGACAGGCAAAAGTTTCCAGAATGAGCCATTCTCGAACTTGAAGCAGAAGCATATGACCCACTTGTCTGAGACAGATTTCACGAAATGACACAGTTAACGAGCGGCACGACGAGCTCGTGGAAAACCCACGTTGTTTAAACAGAAGTACAAAAATTGCCATGTCTGACCAAAAAATAGCAGGTGTATATAATCAAGTATTTACTATCGCCTGTTTGAGGTGGTTTAATAATATCTGCCTTGTAGACGTTGTGCGGTAAATTGAAATCCGACGATGTTTCGCCAAAGTTAGCGTCACCCTGTATTGTGTGGTCATGTTCGCTCAGCCTAAACTTGTAACAATACCACCTGGTTGTGTTGCTCTAACGAGCTACATCTTCGAGCAAGAAATAGTAGGGGCCGATCTCAGGAGCGCTCCCGGTCGCCATGCAGACAATGGAACGGTCGTTATCTGTCTGCTTGGCCGGTCACTGTCACTTGGATTCAGACAAAACAAGATGGATTGACCTCAGCTGAGCCAAGCGTACAACTACGTAACTTAATACAGATAGTTTTCCATAAGGTGAAACGTTCATCATTTTCGCTGAACGGGACATCGTGATTAAAAACAACTCCAGAAAAACCGCGTCGCGTTCCAACAGAGTTCCTACGCCGCTCGATTTTCCTTTGTTTGCTTATGACGTTTAGGCTACAGTTCGTGTGCGCGATATCAGTATTACGGCATTCTCCAACTACCAATAGTTGTGCTGTTGTACAAGCAACTAGACGACAAAGCAAAGATATGCACCAAGTCGTTTTTGCCAATACACACTGCCTATTCTCTTGACACGTGCTTCGCTCTCGCACACTGGCAGTTTAAAGCTCAAGGCTGTGCTCCAACACAGACTGCATGACTCGGGTTTATTTCAGCATCAAATGCTGGCACGCTGCAGGCAATATTCAAAGAATGACATTCTGAACAATTTTACTAGGAGCACCGTTTTGCTATAATGCCATCATCAGGCTATCATCTGCATGGGAGCCATCAAGCTATTTACCCCTTTTGGAACCGTTGTCAAAACTCAAAGCAGACTTTGTGGAAAATCATAATGTGCCGCTTTGACGCCCTAATTTTTTTATGTCACCCTACGTTTGAGAGTAGCTTGCATGGCATGTTGTATGTAAGGATTAGCTAGCAAATACCTATACCCTGCCATTTATAAATTATTGTGAATTCGAAACTTTTCGGTCTCACTCTCCCCAAAAACTAAAGCAATGATAACAGCCCAACCTTCCGTCTAAACCAACATGCCCGCTCAGCTAGAAATGGTAAACAATTCGACGATTATCACGGCAATATCGACTTGTTAACTTTTGACACAGTTGCCGTGGTAGTTCTGGACTACGGTTTGGCAGCTGTTCCCGTAACAAGATCATGCGGTGGATTGCAATTCAATCATAAAGGTTTCCTGTGATCCTTTCATAATTGTTCTGTGCGTCGGTGCTTGAGCGCACATTTCGAGCAACTGACGTTTTCCGTTTTAAACCAAGAAAGTCGTAGACTGTTTGAACAAGTAATCAGAATCGTACAGCTTTTTTCCTAATATGGTCAGTCAAGTATCACCGAGGGAAGTTTTCTTCTCAGGAGGATTTTTGAAATTCATATCAAGTTGGGTCGCTTTTTACACAGTCCTGATGGAAATGTTTCAACTTGTTCGCTAAGCCACTTAAAAACTGAATCCATATTTCCAAGACTCATTTTAGTAAAAACAGTGAAGCAAAATAAATAATAAATGTAAAAGGAGGTCGCATATTTACGTTTAATTCAAAGCAATTTGACAAAGTTTATGACACTGTATCCCAGGTGTGCTTTTGTATGAAAAAAGGATTGTTTCAGTAAAATAAAACTGTTCTTGAAACAAAAATTTGAGACTTGATCATGCATCTACATCATGACTGCCAAGTGTTACATGCATTTGGTAAAAATAAGGTGTTTTGTGCATTTCACGGTGTTCTGGTAACTCATTGTAACTTTTAGCTGCGGCTTAAAACTTGCTAGTGTCCATCGTTACTTTTTCTTCTTTCTATTCCTTCTCCCACATAGTCGAATAGCTAAATTACGTTCGAGTATATACGTCACTTGAACGTCACGAATGACGGCCTGAATGTTGCTGTGCGAAGTGAAAACCATTCAGTGTGCTACAGAGAGCAACCATCCCTGTATGCGCTGTCATCAATCTAACAAAATATCTGTTCATCATGGAATGCGCGTGAAATGGCATAAATTACCTAAAGGTCATCAGGCTTTCACAACGCTTCAGGATCACACTTGCTACTGTCAGGCCCGTCGCCAGGATATAGCAGCAGGGGGCCAAAAACCAGAAGGAGGGGCCAAAAACCAGAAGGGGGGCCACATTTTAAAAATACTGTATTGGATGTATGCAGCAACCAGGGGGCCAAACGTGAAATGGGGGGGCACAGGTTTTAAATGGGGGGCTGGGCACCACTGGCCCCCCCGCTGGCGACGGCCCTGGCTACAGTAAATACGGCCATGGGCTTCGGAAGGTGAGCAGGGCGGGCCTCGGATTTTGAAATTTTCAGCAAAAAAGGTTGTTTTCTTAGTTTTGAGTGGTAAAAATCAAATTTCACCACTTTTGGCCTCCCTGTGGAAAAATTTAGGAAAAATCCCCGAGTGGCCCCTCCTGGAAAAATCCTTCCGACGCCCATGAATACGGCGCCATCCAAAAATTTAACACCGAACCATGCATAAACGCAAATTGCAGCCAAACGAAGCCTAATTCGAAAGCTACGCAACCATGGTCAATTTGCCTGTGTGTTGCTTTATTGTGTGTTATGCGTGATCCGCATTTCGATCAAGTATAGACCAATGTGGTTCAGCAACATGAAGACTTTCGAAAATGGTTAGATTTTGCAAGCTTACACGCACTGCAGCACGATTGCTGTTCAGTTGCAGAGTTATACTGTACAGTACAGGCACCAGAAGCACTTGCTCAAGCTACATCTGCAAGGACCAGGAACTGAATGTCCTCAACTGGTCTCGCTCGAGTGAGAAAAATAACCTGATTTGCGCAGGCCAGGTAAGCCGTGGCAGACCGTGGGTGTTGGCAGAGCGAGATAACGTTGGACATCTGTTTAGAGCGGGATCTCTTCTCTGGGTGTTTCAAATTCGTTGACAGAGCGTTCTACCCGTCCCCTCAAACCCCACAACGCTTTCGAAGTTCACTCAGTAAAAACGCCCACTGAAAGAAAACGCTCCTTGTGTGCGATTACAGGCTTCCCGCTCTGTAGATTTATAACATCGACTTGCCTAGTAAGACGTAACGACTTTTTGTTCACTTCACTTAAACTGATAAGCAGTTTCGGTTGCATGCGCGCTTAGAACATCATTCAATCCATGCGTTGCATATTTTCACAAATACTCGTGGACCCGCTGTAAAGTGTTAGGAAATCTCAATGTTATGTGGAAACAATGGGAAAGGCATAACCAATTCGCTATTTTGTTCAAAATTTTAAGCAGAAGGCAATATGGCGTTTAAAAATTCCTGACGTTGAGTTGCGTGAGATACTCCAGCACCTTCTCAGAAGACCCTAAAGATGAAATCATTTTGGAATGCATGAAAACACTTGCTGCCTGAAATATCCAGTTATGGTTGTGTTGTGGTGTGTTCCACTCCATTGTAACGAAGGACGAATGTACGTTTCAAGACCTTAGCTTTGCTTTCACCACACAGCTAACAATTAAAGTTTTATACCTGGTAGATGAGAAAAATTGTTAATTACAACCAATGTTACAATCAGTCAATTGTTAAGGAGTGGAAGCGAACAGGCCCAGCAAATATATGCAGTATAACCTGAATCTGCTGCAAACAGAAGAGGCCGCTAGAAATTCATAACGGAAACGAAAGCGGCAAACAAGTTTTGGCCGCGTATACACGTCTAGGTACGCACCACAACACTGGTCCAAATCATAAACCCTCTTGGTCATCTCGGCCTTTGCCTGTATTATCATCAATGGCAACAGGGGAACACTCGCTACAAACAAAAGCTGGTCCGAAGGTTGTTCATACTGTATGTAGTCTCCAATTGACTTGGACTATACTGTATTGAGGCTTGATACACACGTTAAAACTTGCAGCCAGTGCTGCACATCGCTTGTATTTGCGAAACTATGGGGTCGAAGCATATTTTATGCTAATGTTACCAGTGGTTGGTCTGACATCAAAGCAAACTCATTAGGTTAATTCGTGGCTTGTGTGGGTATGGATTTTGCAGTCGAGTTGGTAGATTCGAGTCGCAATCTTTAAACAAGGCCTTTCTGCCTTCTCGCTTGACTGTTGAGATGGGAACGAAATGCGTCCGTCCACGACAATTCGAATCATAGACCCAAAACGTCTCCAGGATTTCCTCAACTGCAGAAAGCTGGCAAAAGCAAACTAGACTTTATGGATTAATTATAAAAGAAGGTAAAAGTTGCATTCATAATTGTCACACTGCAGAGTACGAAGACTTTCGTCCATAAACTTTTCTGACAGATTTAGAGGCATAGGACTGAACTTTAAGTTGGTACAACCGAGCTTTAACTTACTTTGAAAAACTTTTGGCTGAAGTTAAAAACAAGCACTTTTGATTTTAGAAAACAGCAACTAGTAAGACGGTGATCACCATAGCTCGACAGGGGTGGGGAACCTGCGGCCAGGTGTGACAGTGATTTTGTTGTAGGGTTTGGATGCATGGCTCCATTCCACGAAATTGCAATTTTGTAATGGTAAGTGACCTTTCAAAAACGAAAAGGTGACAAGCGCATTGGTTAAGGAAACCAGTTGAGCATTTCAGGGTGCTTAAAGTCAGAAAACAAAGCCTCGCTTCCTTAGCAGTCGATTCACATTTTTCTACCAATGTTGAGACTTGTTATAACTCGGGTTCTGTTCAGATGATATATGGAAAGATTTAGGCAAAATCGCAAAAACATTAACTGCATTTGTAAATAAAAAAAGGTTAAAGTTCTGCCAATGGTTTACACTTCCCAGTTATACAACGACACGATCTTTCATTAAAGCTTTGCCTCAAACTCGAAAAATACGTGCTGCAATCAGGTGTGAGGATTCGAAAGCTTTGAACTGAAATCAAAGAAAATGGAGCTAGGGTTCCTGAAGCTTTTCCACTACTGTATGCTCCATCAGTCTTATCAGCATGGTTTCTAGTATGTCACCTGCATGCACTGGCATATGAATTGGGGTACGGTAATTTAAAGTATATCTACGTATTTTAGGGTCGAATCCATTATGTTAAAAGGTTATTGATGATACCTCAAAAAGACTGCAAAGTTACGATGCATCGTTTGTAGAATCCATAAACAGACATTCAAAAGTTTCTACCCGTTTACATCACGGTGTTATTTCAAATGCGGCGTTTCTGTGCTTCACCATACCCATAACGTATTTTTTCCAAAATGTTGATTTCATTACGGCCCGAAAATTTCACTTGCCTTGATATTCCGACTGTCATTCTTTAATAGTTTTAAGTAATCCTAGTGGAGAAACCAGATTCACAGCGTTTTTAACGAACGGAAGTCATCTCGCTGGTAAGGTCAACATACGAACTTTGAATTTGTAAAAGACGTGTTCGGTTTTAATATGCAAGAGAGCAAGCGACCCACATTTTCGTTTTCATTTCGAATATCGCAAGATTCTTGCCGAGACTCATTAATTGTTAATAAAAGCCCTCTGGGGAGGAGTCGCAGAATGATAAGAATAGGACGTGTTTACATGCGACAGGGGCAGGTGCAACGGTTGCCCAGGAGTTGATTAATGGACGCTTTCTTCAAAGATAGGAATGACAGTGCTGCTGCAATAACAATAGTACGTGAACAAACCCCCGCCTGGATTTCTCATTAAGTTGCTGTCCCTGTTCAAACACGCTGTGAAAGTTTTTCAAAGTGGAGGCACCGATGTGATATGTGCAGACGTGACAATCAGCCTGCGTTCCTCAAAGCTTTCCGATGGCAACGCGAACACTTTCTGATTGTTTCTTCTGTCTACTATAAAGAAATAACCAAACTTCTCAAGCTCTTCATTCAATATTTACCGTTTGCCAGCGACTCTGTTCCTGAACTCTGGCAAGCTTTTAGCAACGTTTAGGACCGCTTTTGTTTGCTGGTATGATTAAAAACTGTTTGCCAATGACAAGTCGAAGGGATACCGAACGCATATTCGAGTTCATTAGTTTGATTAGCAATTGGTTTTCTGCTAGCTTATTCGAACCGAAGACAAAGTGATTTTCGTGACTTTATCGCGCGGCATGCGTGAACACGTCGTTTGTACTACAGCCGATCTCTCAAAACTTGGCATCTTCTCCAAAGTCGTGGAAACAACCCAGCGATGCGGGTACCAAAGCAAATATAGCATGACCAGGAGAAAACAGGGGTGAGAAGGCAAATATTCTCATGCCAGTTAGCAAATGAGATCGGTCACTTCATCAAAAGGAATCAGTTGTACTATTGCATCAACGGGCGTATTTGCTTTACACCGGCACGTTGGAAATTCGCACCTGCTTTAACAAACATTATTGTGACTGCACAAACGTTATTGTGCCGGGGTACAAAGTTTGTCTTCGAGGAAGCGTAAGGAAACAGCGGTTACAGGGATGGGCCGAGCCTGACAATGACACCGGGCACGCTCAATTCATGCGGCTTCGCTGCACAATGGCACGACGGGAAAGCGGTGCACATCTTAGGAAAAGCGACGAAGAAGTATTACGATTGCCACTATTGTCTTACGCCGAAACGGTGTGAGATATTGGAAAGGTGATTGTTGATGCAGTTTGCTTTGCACCTCACATTGCTGGTCCAGCTTTGCCTGCGTCAATTCATTGTTACGGCCTTATTAACTGACTGCCAGGTCCGGGATCTCTTTGTATGAAGTTGCCGGGGCCGACACTGAATAAAAACTTGCGTTTCTTCCAGTAAAATATGCACTACTAATGGACTTGGGCTTGGTGACGACGCAAAGAACGCTGTTGTACCTCATAATATCGGCAATCACGTCAATCCAGCAGTCATACACGGAGTGCTTGCGTTATTGGCAGCAATATAGAATTAAAGCTTCCTGCGGGTAATATATGTTTCCAAAGTACAATCGAAAGTAATTGAGAGGGCACAGAAAACTACACCGAAATTCAAGAAGTTTGACTAAAACAGGGGTTTGTAATTTCGCCTCAATACCCCAGAGGGTAACAGAAATAATTCCTACGGTGAAACCATAAATGAGATAAACATGACCAAATTGGACTTTTTCAACTGTTTTGTCTATTGTCAAGATTTTTGTTCGACCTGATTAGAAGTGTTGTGGCGTATGAACTTCAAGTACCACTGGTCTAGCGGCTAACGTATGGAATTATCCTTGAGAATGAACTTCTCTGTCTCGCGATATTTCTGGTTAAAGATATTTTGCATCTGACGATCAATTACAATGCAAAGCAAACTGCAAATTTACCTGTAAAAAATACAAGCTTTTGTACTTGCCGCTCACCAAATATCATGTCGTCGATTAATTCATGTGGCAACAGAAGAATCTTCGTTCTATGAAGCACATGATTCAGGGTCGTCGCCAGCGGGGGGGCAGTTGTGCCCGGCCCCCCCATTTGAAATCGGTGCCTTCCCATTTCACGTTTGGCCCCCCGGTTGCTGCATACATCCAATACTGTATTTTTAAAATGTGGCCCCCCCTTCTGGTTTTTGGCCCCTCCATCTGTTTTTTGGCCCCTCCTGCTGCTAAATCCTGGCGACGGGCCTGACATGATTCATACTCGTACGTTCGAAAGAAAGCGGGCAAGAGGTGCTAATTTGTTTGGCTTGCCGGATAATTAAATATATTACAGTTTGCCTTCTCAGGCGAGTATACGCATCCTTGATACTAACGATAAGTTTGCTTGCCTCCTTCGGGGGAAAATATATTACTAATCTTCAGATTGTATTTTCCTCCACAAACCATACCATTGTTAGTCTCTACTTACTGTTTACGCCTCATCCCTTTGCTGCGTTTCAAGGTGTGTACATGTGTGACGTCCTCGACTACACAAGTTTGAATTTGCAAATGTGTAGTAATCCCAGTGACCCCAAGGACTTCATCTGCTGTCACATTAGAATTAAAAATAGCTGTATGGTTTGATTTTCATTCAAGAATCAGTTTTTGTGGTAGGCAGCTTGGAATGAAAGTTTCCCTTGAAATTATTCCAAAAGTTGAAGGCAGAAAAAAATGCGTTTTGAAGCTAGTTTTATTATCTGCATGTACTAATTACCGACCAGTGATAGGCAACCACTTGTATTCCGAGCACGATCGCAAACCGTTTTGTCACCTTTAGTGCAGGCCATTATCATACTGGCCACTATTTTGTAACTTACTGGGTCGGTGACATGACATTTTGATCATTGTTATTATTACAGGCCAGGGTAACCTGTTCCGTGAAAATTGTGCAACATCGCTGTAGAAGAAAACGATTAGCTGCTAAGTTTATGATTACAGCAGCATATCAGCAACGATCCTTGAGTCTGATCTGCAGGTATCCTAAGACCCAAAAAAACGTTAAGAATACAAAAGCGCTACTTTCCGTAGGCAAATCCAACGCGCAAAGGGCGAGCAAAACAGCTAGAGCAGGGGTCAACAACCTGTGGCCGTGCACATGTAATTTGAAATAAAATTATGGCGGCCGTGGGTCAAAAAAGCTCTGTCACCTGTGTGAAGATATCTTAGTAGAAAGACAGCCAAGCAGATGTGTTGAAGCAGGCTATGCTCAGTGTGTAAAAGCAGAACAGAAACAATACAAAAAACATCTTGAACTCACTGGCGGCCGTACTTCCTAAAAAATAAACGTAATGAGGCCAGAAATAGCGAAAGGTTGTACAACCCTGAGCTGGAGGAAATTAGTTCTACGAGTCACCCAAGATGGCGCTCCGCATGCAAGACAGGCAACAAATTAAAATGTACCGTTTCACTTTTTTGTGCTGAGCCTCCCCTCACATTTTTCAGTAGGCTCTGCATTGCGCCAAAACTTCTGATGTAGAAGCCGATGGCTGAACAGTACCGGATGCACTACAATATTTGCCAATGGACAGTGACACCTTGTCTTGTGCTAACTGTGATCTAAAAAGCAAAACTGCTACTGCCACCAACAAATTACAAGATAATTCTCACCAAAAGCAGTAAATCGCAGTGGAATACGTTCTTGTGGTCTCCTCTGACTTAAAAACGCGAGTGGGTACTTTTCACCATAAAGTAGGTAACGTTGGCTACTTTAAAACCAGAAAAGGATTTCAACTTGCGAATTCCATCAGGAAGTATAAGCTCACAGAAATTTTACGTTGTGCTATCAGCCTCGATGCGTAGAAGTGCACGTTTGAGGTTCATCAGGCTTTTCACGAAAATCAGTTTACCATTACTTTGAAAACTGCTGAGTTACCTAAAATTGACGCATGCAAAATGCACTGAGAGTAATTTAGTGCTGCCGATACGAACTATTGAGTTTTTGCTCGCAACGGCGTAAGAGGGTCATGTTCAATGTATCCGGACCTCGCAAGCGAGGGTCTGCGCATCACTGGGGCATAGCACTGCTGTTTTTTTGGTTGCTTTTGATAACCTTATGTCTACAGAAGACCTCATTTCGTAGTTTCGCACAAAAAAGTAAACATTTAATAAATACTTATAGTCAGTGCCAAGGCCGCAACCATCTGATATGTTCTGAGGGGGTAAAAATGATTGTAATTTGTTGTTGTACCTATCAACTTAACATGTCTTTAAAAATTTCGGGAGAAGCAATTGCCCAGTTGCTCCCCCCTGATTGCGGGTCTGATCAATGCGACCTCGATTTGGGCTCATTTTTTGTTGCAGGTCCTAGTGTGGCACTCCTAAAGTAGGAATTGCTAAACTTTGTAAATACACAAAATATGATAAGTCATACCTTGGATTTTCTACGTCCATCCGGCTTTTCAAAGCAAATCTTACCATGTGTGCCACCGCCAGGGCCGGATTAAGGGGGGGGGGAACTGGGGCAATTGCCCAGGGCCCTCCTCTCCATGGGGGCCCCCCGTGATGGCATATGTCTGTTTTAAATAAAATTTTCGTTTGAAAAATTGTCGTGATTCAAAAGAGATACAAGAATACAACTTTATATCCGATGTAGTGTTGAGTATCATTAATGATTTTTCGGCAAGTTTGACTTTCTGCCTGTTTTAGTAATCACTACTGAATAGAAAAATATTTTCGGTTGTGTTCAATGCAAATATATTTGAATTTTGCTTGTAACTTTTCTTAATAATCGTTCTTTTGGCATGGGTTTATCTATTCGTGCATTACGCCTACTGCACAAATGTCGCGAAAACGATGCTGTTTGCGCGCTTAAGCAGCAAAGCTGGTTCGAACTGCGACCTTTGTTTCGTCATAAAAGGTAGTGTGTTGTGGAAGCGCACTTTTCTTCCGATGGCTGCTATTCTTGCTTTACATCATACACATATGAAGCTAGACAAACCTTTTACACCACATGTTATTGTTCCATCAGAAAAGGATTTTGATCAGTCGATTTCTAGAACGAAAGGACAGAAAGCGAGATTGCAGAGCTTAGCCAGGGCGATGCCGAAATCTGTAATGCCATCAGGAGCTAAAAATGGCAAAGTTTCTAAAGAGAAAAAGCGCAAGATTCAGGCAGTGTTAGCTGAAACGCCACGACTGAAACGTTTTTTTTCCAGCAAAGCTTTTAAGCAGCAACGTTAAAACAGTGGCGTTAACCAGAGCACCTGAAAATGTAGGTGAAAAACACGACATAAGTTTCGAAGCAGGGGCGGATCCTGGGAGGACGACTGGGACGATCGCCTCGCCTAAAACCTACGAAAGTAACTTTATTCGCCATGATTTTGTATAATTCGGAAAACAGCATTCGCGAAATAAGGCCATTTTTTGCGAATTAAGGCCAACACCATTGTCGTTCATTGTTTTGTCAGAGCAGTGCTGTGAAGTACAGTATACTTCATCTCTCTTGCCGCAGTAAACCCGCAATTAGACTTGACTATCAAATATTACTGAAATCGTCCCCCCACAAACCTTACTGGCTCGATCCGCCCCTGTTTCGAAGCACCTTTCACAGTCAGACTAGTTGGCATATTGACATGTTATTTTTCTCGTGTTTTCGTTTGTAATCTCTGGTTTCTGCTTATTGGTCGGGTGAATGTTGTTTCTTGCCCAGACACTCTCTAGCCTGTAGAAATATTTTTGCTTAGTAAGAATACGCGGTAGGTGTAGTGTTTATATCATAAACTCTCTTCTCGCAGCTAACTGTGTGTGCAGTTGAGCACCCTATTTATTCGATTGTAAGCCACGGCTTATAAAGCTTTTTCATCATTTCAGGCGGCTTACAAAAAAGGCAGCTTACATTTTTTATTTTTTACATTATCAAAAGGTATAGATCACGCTCAGTCTTTCCTTAGCTACGTTTTGTCGACCAAATTCTTTTTTCGCATTCGATTTTCTTCAGCATCACGTGCACATCCGTCACAGGAGGGGTTATGATAAATAGAAGGCAGTTGTAGTGGTCTAAGGTGAGCGCAAGTGTCCAGGCTCCATGGCACGGCGTCCTAGAGATAGTGTGGCTCCTCTGCGACGAAGCTCAGCAGGTTGGATGCCTGCGAGGATTGGAAGGTTGTCCGCTG
>Ga0210059_1001948_pt1 | contig 31867 bp, 18 predicted proteins | sample Ectturendosymbi2_FD_188042 | JGI IMG/M metagenome (GOLD analysis project Ga0210059, IMG submission 188042) | Ecteinascidia turbinata endosymbiont from Florida, USA - Sample 2 (SPAdes) (version 2) | ecosystem: Host-associated > Tunicates > Ascidians > Unclassified | place: Key West, Florida... | reverse complement strand
ATGTTGTTGGGCATTCAGGCCGTCGCAAGCATTATTTAAAAATATATTTTGCATACTCACATTTGCACCTTGCGCAGAGTACAAATTTTTATAGAACTCGTAAATGTGCTCATTTATTTGGTGTGTTTTTTTTACCGCATCTCCCTTACCCGTTTTCATTTCTTTTATAATAGTTTTATTTTTTCCAGTGCGAGATTTTTATACAGCTCTTTTAACGCTACGTTTTAATATTCTAGTAGGTTTGCTCTATGTTTTAACAATCTGTTTTTTGCGTTTGCGAGGAATTTATCGTGCATTTCTCGCTGACAGGCTTTGTACACTTGAAAGCTTGTAGCAGTTGAGTTGCGCGTCATGTTTTCTCTAAGCTGCGCCAATCTTTGCTGTTCTGCCAAGTTTTCTTGTACTCGTTTTTTGGATTCTAGTCCTACTTGTTTGATTAGGCATTTTTTAAGATGGTTTTTGAAACTTTGCCAATTTTGTAATGGGTTGCATTCAGTTTCGTTTAAGTTTAGAGTGAGTCTATCTATCATCTCGTTTATTTCGTAATTGTATTCTGGGATTATATAATTGTTAATATTGTTTTCCAGTAAAGTTTTTTTCCTTTGATATGCGTGTGGGGTGTCAGGGTAAGAATGACGAGATCGTGGTCAGAAAAAGTGTTGGGTAGGATGGTATAGGTAGAGGGGTGACATAAGTGGTTTTTATAAAATCTATCTAACCTTGAGTGTGAATTATACGCATGTCTAGTGTAAGTGGTTGCAGTGGGGTTAAGGGAGCGGAAGGTATCTATAAGGTTGAGGTTGTTTTTAAGGTCGAACAGAGTGTCTGGTTTAGGGTAAGCGAGAATGGGGGGGTATTTGTCCAAGTTTGGATTTTCTATGCAATTAAAATCTCCTCCTATTACTACCGGAAGGGTACTGTCTATATATGGGTATAGATTATCAAAGAAAATTTCATTTTGTGCTCGTTTGTCAGTTCCTGCCGGCGCATATATATTTACAATTTGGTACTGGTGTTCGAAAAGCAAAAGTTTGATTGTTGGTATCCTGCCTTGTAAATCACTGTTCATTTTCTCAATATAGACTCTGGGTGAATTTACAAGGAACGCTACTCCGGCTGTATTTTCATTTTCTATATTGGAATGAAAGAGGGCCTGGCCTCTCTTCCATTCTTTCTGCCAAGCTTTCTCCTGATATGGTCGGCTATGCGTTTCTTGTTCTAGAATTACGTCGGCTTTTACCGTTTCGAGAAAGCTAATTACAGCAATTCTCTTAGCTTGTTCTGACATGCTGTTCACACTAAAAGTTGCGATCTTCAAATCCATTTTACACAATTGACAGAAAGGGATAATGTACGAGAACACGGGCATTCACACGTAATTAAACCGATAAATACAATACATAATACTACAAACATGTTTGGTGCTTTAATCAGATCTCCTCGGGGCCAGAGTGCGCCCCTTCTGCGTCACAAAATGCATAACACTCGTTACATTTAACTTCCTCGTCTGGTTCCAAACTGTATCCGCGTCTGCACGGCGGTCGGCATTTCACCATTATTCTACTACAATTTTTACATGGGTAGCATCTATCTATATCTTGTTCCGAGATCCATTCTCCACATTTGCAATGGAAGAAAGTGGTATTGCAGAAGCATAGTTGGGCGTTTCTACTTTCGTTCAGTGTTTTTCTACAACATTTCGTCACAAATTTCTGAGGTGACACCTCATCCCTTTGTCTTTTTTTTCTTGTGTGTTTTTGTGATAAATCCATCTAGATCCGGACAACCTGAGTTTATGCTCTCTACTTCGTTTTCTTGTGTTTTTTCCTGTGATTGCGCACTTCCTTCTTTCCCCTGTTGCTTGTTTGGGTCAAAAAGTGGATACCTGCTTTGTCCTTCCACATTTTCTTTATCTCTATGTTTTTGCCACATTGCTCTAGTGTGTTGCAGTTTCTCACAATTATCTCGTTCGTGACCTTTCTCCTTACAATAATCACAAAAGGGGGGTTGTTCATTATAATATGCTAGAATTTGCACTCAGCCCGTTGTAAGGAAGCGTGGTATTTCCTTCATGGCATTTTTTTTGAAAAAGACATGTCTTTTGCCTATCTGTATTCCGTACCGGTCTTTCAACGCGTTTATTTTGAAAACCTCTCCATAGATTTTGAGTTCTTCCACTGTTTCTTCGTCTTCAAATTGTGGTGGCACCCGGCAGATCGTAACCCTAGTTTCATTTTCTCCGAATCTCGATACTTCTATTTTAGCTGACAGTGCAAGTTTTTCGCGCAATTCTATTGCTTGTTCCGTTTTATGGGTGTAAAAGACTACTTTCAAACCAGGAAGTTGGATGATTGCTACTAGCTTGTGTCTGACATCGAAACGCAGTTTTTCTAATTCTTCATATATCTCAAAACGTTTCAAAGGGTTTTTAAATTTCGCCAAGACTTCCACTTTACGATTGTAGCTAAACTTGTTTGTGGCAGGCCCACCCTGCGCTGCTGCAGAACTATACGTTTTGTTGCAACCTCTCCGGTGGTGTTGCGTTCATTGTGTGTTTCACCACGAACGGGATGTGCGTGAAGAACAACACCATATATATGTGGCGCGAACTAGAACCAAAAATAAGGATGGCTGAGGAAAATTCCATTATATTACCTAAAAAGAAAGCAATTGTTTCTGTTTGCACGACCAGCGTCAGATAATATCTTTGCCTATTTATCTTCAGGAACCATTTGCTTTAGCAATATCTTATTCTCAACTTCCTTCTTGGAATCGTCACGGAAAATGTTTTTTTCGCTTGCGTATTTCTTGAATCAATTAAATGCTAAACCTTCGCTACAAAACCAGCTTTTCTAAGAATCCTAACCAGAGTAGACAACTTACAGTGCTAACAATACCTGATAGTGCGTTATGGTCTCTGTGCTTCAAGATTATATTACATTCATGACATCAAAAAACTTTGATTACAAAATGTTTACGATGAGAGAGAAAATGGTTTGTATGACTATCAGATATTGCTTATTTAAAATTGTTATGCTACAGAAAATAAGAAGAAATAAGGACGCAAGTCACAAACAAAATTTTACATTTCTTAGAAATAAGGACAGTTATATTCAGACATAGTACTGCAAAATAAGGACAAATCTTAGAAATAAGGACGTTATGGTAGCCCTGCCTATAACCCACGACACCTTTCGCAGGATATAAGATGTGAAAACTGTTTCTAGTAAGTAAGGAGGTTCAGATACCACCATTGTTGCGTCAGTGTCATAATGCGGCCCTGGGGTTACTTAATTTATAAATCCTCATTTGGCCCTAGGAGCAATTTGAGTTTGAGACCCTGCTTTAGTCGAACTTGATCAAAGCAGTGTGGTTTACCAGTTGCCCATGATTAACCAGCCGTTGTGTACATAGGTGTCAAAAGGATTTCTTCCAGGCAGGCATTAGTGGATTTTTCCAGGGAAGCTAAGGATTTCGCTAGGGGAGATCAAAAATGGCGAAATATCATTTTTCCCACTCGAAACTAAGAAAACAACCTTTTGTTGTTAAAAATTTAATAGGAAAATGTCAAATTTCCTTCTGCCCCCCTTCCGATGCCCATGCTTGTGTATAGTGTAAATACTGGAGCATTTATATCATGGCTGACATTTACGTTAGGCATAAGAGCCGTGTGGAAGTTGGTGCTAATGAAATACAAACTTGTACCTAAGCGCTTGTAATCACTAACCGAAAGTAAAAGAAGGAGTCACGCTTTTCGCAGCTGTTTCTGACGCACCAGCTTGCTGCATCCAACCTAATGGTGATGTAAACTTCGTTTCAAGACCATCGCAAAGATTCCTCTCTGATAACTCTGGCGTGCTACAAATACTGTATAACTTAACCTTGTCTGCAGCATCAGCCGCAACCTTAAATGATCATCGTAGATTTTTGTTTTTGTACAGTTCTAAAACTAAATGCGTGAATATATACGTTTTATATGCCTTGAATCTTAAACTTTGACTTTTCATGAATGATTTCCCATTATCTTGCCGGCGAGTAAAAAAACAGTTTTGTCAAGTAATCAGAGTCCAACCTGTACATAGTCTGAATGTCTTACAACTTTCTTCGGATTTTGATTGCCACCCTATCCAAACTATCTTTTAAATCATTCAACTGCAACGGGAAGTCTCAGGAGCAAAATCTAACGTAGAAAGATGCTTTTTATTTTGTAACTATACTGAGGGCATTGACACTGCCATTACTTGCAGATAGCTTGCAATCTGTTATATCAATAAAACGCATGTGACTAAATTGAAAAAAAATGGATTTTTTTTCCAGTAGATTGGATTTTGTTATTTAAAGCTCATGGATTTTAAAAAGGACTTCAACAGCTTATGTTAGAATGACTAGATCAGCGTTTCCCAAACCTTTTTGAGCACGACCCAAATCTGAGTTTGGTGAACGCGCCTCAAACAACGTATGAAACAATGATGATTGTATGAGTGATTTTAGCGGTAAGTTGCTAATTTCGTTCTTAATGTCAGCAATCTATTCTTTTCTCAAGTACCTAAGCAACACATAGACAAGCAGTGGTAACGTCGAAAACAAAAAACCGCGGTTTGGATCACCTCGGCGTAACCCACTTTTTGACCTTTCGCAACTCTTGTTCGGGTTTCGACCCATACTTTGGGAACCACTGGGCTAGATCAACTTACCAAACGCTGTGTTAAGCTGCGGCGACAAGTAGCCTATTTCTTACCTTTACTGCAGAGTCGTGGTGATAATTGATTGTGGCTTCGTTTTCACAAAAGCACAAACATTATCACGCTTTGTGTAGACTGAATGGGTCAAACGTCAAACACATGCAAATTTGTTTAGAGGACATGTGCAACTTTCGTATTTCATTGTGTTTAATGACATAAAATCCAAACATTTTTCAAACGCGATGAGGGCCTCTAGCCTACGTTATCACCTGCGTACTTCAACCAATCGCTCAAGAGTTGGATAAGATCCATGTCTTGCATGCGCGCAAGCTTCTGCTTGTTGGCTGAGTCATATGAAACAATAAACCATTACCATTGCCATTACCATTTTGTAGACCAACTTCGGGAGTCGTTGTCTTAAAGCAAAGTCGCTACTCGGCTTCGATTAAACGTGTGTTGTTATACATCAGCAGGTGTGTAAACAGGGACGCCGGAACGGGGGTACATGACGGGGGCATTGCCCCCATATCTTTTAAAAGGGGGGACAACGGAGGCACAGGTGCCCTTACATAACAGCATAATAGGTAATTTCATGGACGCTAGAGAGAGGTGAAATAAAATGAAATAACGGGGCATTTCCCCCTGCCCTTTCAAAAGGGAGCAACAGCGGTGGAGGTGCCTTTTCGTAACTGAATCACAGGTAATTTTTATGGGTTATTAAGATCGACTTGAAACAAACTTATTGCAACTATTCGCGCACCCACCAACTTCAGAATGGTTTCCAATAATTTCTGCTATTATTTTTTAGATCAACGTGGTTGCTGTGCAGAAACAAGCACAAGTAACAAATTTTTTTGTTTTTTTACAAGCTTTCATTGCCCTCAACTCTTTTACTGCCCCCCCTGCCCTACCACTGTTCCGGTGTCCCTGTGTGTAAATATAAAAAAACGCAATCATAATGGCGGCAACGATGACTTCTTGCTCAACTGTAATATTGGCTGCAAAAAGCATACTGCAGATCTTGCACTTATAGCATCGAGATTTTCACAAACGCTTTCGCAACAAACTTTTACGAGCAAATGGTGACTTTGATCCAAAGTAGAAGCTTGGAACTTTACTAAAAACAAACTTTTGAAACTTGTCAATTCAATGAAGATAGACTTCTACTTGCCAGCTTAAATCTGAACACAATTTTTCAGAAAAAAAGCGCAAGAAAATGCACCTTTTGTTGACGATGCTTTAAAAACATGGGGCATTAAATATTCACATGTTGAAATTTGGTTGTTGTTTGCCCCCCTCTATAAAAAGTTCTGTCTACGTGCCTGGATGGCACCGGATCTGGAGTGCCGGAGTCGACTCCGGCAGGATTCTGCGTTTTTCTTTCGGACCCGGAGTCAAAAATTTCGGAAAAAAACGGATCCGGAGTCACTTTTCAATTTCGGCAAAAGCAGGAGTCTGTGTGGTCATGTCTCAAGTAAAAACATGGGTAGATTACGTTAAATCGATGATTGTAGCCGGAGTCTGAACAAGAGTCGGATTCTCAAATTTGAAAAATTGCTGGATCCGGATCCGTACCCGGATTTAAAAATTTTGGAACGGGAACGGAGCGGAGTCTGAAAAAGTGACTCCTGCCACCTCTAATTTGTACCTTGAGTTGAACTTTACCAGGGAAAGCCCCATGTTGCTACCAGTGGTGTTGAATTAGGGAAACAACGGTTGTGGTAAATGGTTATGGTTATGGTTTACACTTAAAGCACTATTCAATAGTGCAATAGTCTATTGTTTCTTTATGCTTTCGAGGAAGCAGTCGACTGCCATCTATTGTTTCGTATGACTCAGCCAACAAAAGAAGCATCATAAAAGCCTAAATGGATGAGCTGGGTACCAATCACCTATCGGGCGTCAGCTGATCAAGGAATTTCAACCTGCGAAAGAAGGGAAATATTTCAAACAAAAATTGCCTGCTACATTGCGTCTTTGAAAACTGTAAGCTAGATCCTTTAAAAATCTGGAATGACTGCGTGTCAAGCATGGTTGTGAATCATTTAATGTTTGCTGATGATATATGTGTGTTCATCCCCAGTATTAGTGGGCTGCAATGTCTTCTGAATATTTGTGGTGACTATGCTGCTGAACACGAAATCACTTTTAATTGCAACAAAACAATTGGTGTTCTTTTTTGCCCAAAAAAGTATAAACAACCTGCCTCATCAAATGTTTTTCTAATTGGTGTATGTGTACAATTTTTTGACCCAGTGAAATATCTTGGTGTGTTGATAAATGCATCATTGAAGGATGATGATGACATTCAGAGGCAAGTGAAATCACTATACTGTGCAGCAAACAAACTCAAAGGCACTTTTGATCAGTGCTCTCCTGCAGTAAAAAACACTTTATTCGTGCCTATTACATGCCAATATATGCTTGCCAAGGCAATTGTGGAGCAAAAACACGCAGACCAGTATGAAGCGCTTACGTGCTGCATATAACAATGCCTATCGAATTATGCATTACATACCCAGAAATCTTAGTGTTTGCCCACACCAGGTTAGCGATTGTGTCAGGACCTTTGATGCCGTGCTGAGAAACAACTTGTATCGATTTTTTATACGATGCACATCTTCATCCAACTTTTTTATTCGATCGTTTAAAATGTCTGATGCTTTTTACAAATCTTCATTTTTCCTCAATTATTCAAAGCTCCTATATGGTGGAGACCGAATGCAGTAGTTGTTCGTGAGTTGTTTCGGTATTTGCGTCTCATCAGTATTGCTTTTGTGTAGCAAAATATGTGGACACTGTGTACACACCAAGCAAAAAAAAGTATGAAGTGCTGGGAAAGTGTTTTGCTCCTCTCAAGGTTGTACACATACTAACACTGGTTGTGTGATGCGCTACTGTATGGTTATCCATTTTCTGTGCTCTTGCGAATGATGATACAGCTGTGGTGAGGATAAAGTGCTTTACTCTTCCCAATGTTGGTCATGTGCAAACACCGTTTCTGTAATGTGCGCTATGTATAGCTAACCACTTTTTGTGCTCTTGTGTCTGTGTTATGGACCATGAGTCCGCAATAAAATATCATTATTATTATTATTATTAAAAATGTGTCACTCACTGTCACTGGCCGTGTGAGTTAACACCTGTGCAGTGTGAATTCCACGATTGTTCAGTTGGTGCGGGATGGTTTTTTGGTTGTTTTGATCGAAACAGCTTTACTCAAAATTGAACAACTCAAAAAGTAGAAGTAACTCAAAAAGTAAAATGCATTTTCACAAGAACAACATTCGTCTAAAATTTGGTTGTAAAAGACCATGCATGTTAAAAATTGTTGCGCTCTACTAAACAACTACGGAACCCAAATTTGCATGTTGCCAGCCACACGCACAAAGAATTAGTCCGATGCGCTGGGAACAGAGTCCAGTTGCTCAATTAAAAATTTATTAACTCAGAAAGTTCTTGATGCATTAAATTAAATTTTCAGGGAAAATGCATAACAATTCAAACATAATTCTTGTAAATTTTGGTTGCAAAACCTTTAGTTTTGAAAAAGTTATGGTGTTTCACAGAACTACTGCTCAACTTTGCTGAAAAGGATAAAGTTTTGTAGTCTGCATGTGTTTGTAATTATGAACGAAAGTACCAAACTCCGAAGATTTTTGTTAGAATTACTTCAAATTTTCAGAGATGATCATGATGAGAATAGGTATGAATGTTATATGTGGAAATTTTCTGTGCACAAATATGACTAAAAAAAGTTATCGTTATACATGCAACAACTGTCAGGACCGAAGTGTTTTGCAAAAAATGTTGTAGCTTAGCAAACTGTTGCTGGATACCTAACTGCATAACTAAAGATGTTCTTACTAATATCACCTGAAATTTTGAAAGATTATGCAGGTAATGTATGGAGAACATTATTGCAAATTTTCATTACAATCAAATGAGTATAAAAAAATGTTATTGTGTGCTACAAAATAACTTTTTTAAAAAAGTCATGTAGCCTTGGTCTAGCAAGATGGTTTGCTACTGTTGCAACTTCTCCACTGGCGTTGCGCTGAATGTGCAGTCCACCATGAACGGAATGTGTACAAAGAACAACACCATATATATGTGGCGCGAACAAGCAATAATAGAGTGATCTTGTCAGGTGAACTCTACTGTTGCTTGCTGCCACAATGCGAAGCTTTCCGCACATGCTGCTTGGGCTTTTCTGATCACAAAAAAATTGTGCTGTGACCAGGATGTGAAGGTCGTGCCGGGTGCAGCCTTTACACAAAAAACGTGCAATTGGTGTGGTTTGTTTAAAAGGAGGTGATGTTGTTGCAACCTCTCTGCTGGCGTTGCGCTGAATGCATGGTTCAGCACGAACAGAATGTATGTGAAGAATAACACCATGTATATGTGGCGCGAACAAGCAGTAATAGAGTAATCTCGTCAGGCAAACTCTTGCTGCTTGCTGCCACAGTGCAAAGCTTTGCGCACGTGCCGCTTGGCTTTTCAGATCGCAACACTACCAAACTTCATAACTCAAAACGTTTTTGGGCAATTTGTATGAAATTTTCAGGATTAATATGTCTAGGTATGAAGAACATTTGTGGGAAATTTCGTTGCAAACAAACAAGTACCTGAAAAGTTACCATGTTAGCGTTTATATATGTCAATACGCACCTGGCATATTCGATTAAATGACGCATATATACGTCATTCAGCACCCTGCGCGTTTGAATGCATGATGCATACATTTTGGGTGTGTCAATCAGCACCGAAGGTGTTAATCTGCATATAACTGTTGATAATGAACGTGTTATTTTCAAGCAGTATACTACAGGTATAAAAGAAACAGTGGGTGAAGCACACATCAAATTTGTTTGAGAATCTTACTTATCAGACTTATGCAAGTTGCAAGTACACATGTTGTTTGCTGTTCATATGTTTAAATGGTTATAACTTTTATAGTTTTTTTAGTACTGTATTCTTTAGAAAAAGAAGCTCGAAGTCACCTTTTCTGAGTGTTCTACTGCAGTTAAAAAGACTATTTTTTTCATGCTTGTTGTGTGCCAATGTATGCCTACCAACCATGGTGACTAGTGCAAGTACAAATAGCCTGGGATTAAGCACCTCTGAGTTGCTTACATCAACATCTATTGCATTTTACATTACACCCGAAGGAATGTGTGTTTGGTGCTGGGTTTATTTTTTCAGTCATTTTTTAGTCTTAGACCAATTTTTTTATTTAGTCAATTCGGTCCTTATATCTGAAAAGGTAGGCTAGTGAATAATGTTACAGTAAATTTTAATACTATTACGCCATAGGACAAATGACTGAAATGTCTCAATGAAAAAAAACAGGTTTGGCCACATCAAGTAACCTATTCTTTCAAGACATTATTCCATGCCTTGATAAAAAAAATTTATGCTTTTGTTCAGTGATGACATCAACATCTGACATTTTCATTTGATGCATTCAATTATCTGATGTTTTTTGCAAATCTTCATTTATTTCCCAATGTGTAATGCTTCTGTATGAGAAAAACTAAATGGAGTACGTACTGGTGTGTTGTTTCAGTGTCTGTTCATCTTCAGTATTGTCTGTGTAATACTTAACACCCACCTTGTGATGTGTTCTGTTTCAGCATTTTTGTTTCCTTGCATTCTTTGGCTATCCCCTGTGATATGGATCATGCCTATGATCTAAATAAATAAAAATAGATATAAATTTTAATGATTTCATACACCATTGAAGAATATCTATCCACCAGATAATGCTTTTATTCTTGTATATCACTTGGCAACCACATGCCCAAACCATAGTGGTCACAATGCATTGTGCTTCATGCTTATTTTGTTTTGTGGTGTTAGGTGATAGGCTGGAGCCTTAGAAAGCCACATGTTGTGCCAATGTCCACTTGACAATAATGTGAAGAACAACGAAGACAGGATTAACAAAAAATGTCTGAGAAATAAAACTATTTAATTGAACAGGATTAACAAAATATGTCTGAGAAATAAAACTATTTACAGGGTTAACAAAATATGTCTGAGAAATCTAACTATTTAATTAAAATCAAAAAACAAAATTAAAGGATAAAAACTTACAGATGTTGCAGAATGAAAATGGCACACTCATTAAAAAATCAAAGGAATAAGCAAACGGTGTATCAAAATATACCTTAGAAGGGAAAAACTAACTGTGTTCATCTGTTCTAAAATCTGTGGCAGTGTTGAACTTGAAACACTAACATAAATGCACAATACAAAATAAAAAGTTTATTTCAAATGGTCATATTACAAAAATAATTTTGGGCAACCAAGCAAGTGTGTTTGTTCCTTATTGTATTATGCTTATGTCATTTGGTTTTAGTGGATCATTTGCCACAGATATAGGTTTTTTATACGCATGTGTATTTCTTTTAGTAAATAGATTTTTTTGTATTTCTTTTAGTAAACTCGCCATCCTTAACCTATGTTATGAAAATGCATGTATACAAATCTAGCTTGTGCTGTGTAATGTTTTTAAAACGAACTGTGTTCACAGTTTTTCTTTTTTTATTAGAAATTTGTTTGAATAGTTGTATTTCTATGATTGAATTAAGTCAGTGTGATTGCTGCACATCATCACATTCACCAAAGTAACTACTTCTACTATTTATTGCCTGCCTTTTCTGTAGGCTTTAATTTAGTTTTATTAATGTCAATTGACAGCAGACTAACACCTGAACAAAGCCCTTTTATCATATCTTGCAGAGTATAATAATTCAAGTAAATATATGTACAATGCAACGGCATACTACCAAACAAATATTAATGATTAGCATGTTTCAGCTAACAGCAAGCAGCAAAAAGTACATTTAAATCATTCCCAGTGTGAAATATTGGATCAAGAAAATATTTGGGTTGATTTTATTGGCGCTAAATATTTTTATTACTTTAGATCATAACTTTTGAACCTGAAACCTCAGCAGGTCATCCAAAGTATCAAAAGACTCAGATTGTAGCCTAGTTTCCAATAAAAACTTGAGCGAAATACTACCATGTAACAGTTTGATCAGGTGAAGTGGGCCAAGGTGGCCTAAAAGTCTTCCACTTATGACGTCACTCACAAAAAATCCACATCCCCCAACCAAAAATTTTTTTGAGTGCAGACTAGTAGACTTGCTGCATCTTTTGACCTTTCGAACAGCTCTCCACCACCTTTGGTGCCGGAGTTACGTGCGCGCAAAGCCACATGTGGTCTGGTTGTTCTGGCGCGAAAATCCCCGAAAGCAGCCAGATGCAAAAGTGTTAAAAGGGTTGCAGTCTGTTAGACGACATTTGCAAAGGAGCACTGGGATGCAACCAGTATCTATTGTGTTTTTCCCAGTTCTACAAGCAGCTGAAAAAACATATAGAATCTAAAATATATACTGCATGTCCAAGATAAACAAGTCAAACCAAAACTAATGGCACATTGAAACTAAACAGAAATCTCCATGTGAATTGAAGTCCTACAGCCTTAACCGTAGCTGCCATTCACTGTCAGTGACTTCAGTCACTATCAGTGTAGAAATAAATGATCAACAATTGTGACTTCATGAAGTTGATAAATTGTTGTTCTGAATAGACATCAGCTTGGGACATTATGTCACTAACTTTGGAAAAGAAGTCCAATTGAGCTGAATCAATAATGACATTCAAGAAACTTGTGTAATTTAGTCTCTGACAGTTACAAAGACAATTGCAGTAACACTTGTGTTTTATATTTAAAAGATTGTGGTGTTGTCTCAATACACAGTGTTAAGTAGTCATCTTGGCTGTATTGCCATATTGATAAGATACAGTTTATTTATGTCACAACCACTGCTTTTTTAATATCTGAAGTCTTAACAAAGTTGGAGCAAATGTATAAACAATTAATTTTTACTAAGATTTTCCATAATTTTTCAGCCTTAAAAGAAAAATAACAATTACATATTTGATTTTGAAGAAGTAGCAGCAAGAAGTTTTTTTATAACTCCAACTTTGTAAGTTGAAAAAAATATAGTAGGGGCCAACCTATAATCATTTTAAAATAGTAAGAGGGAATGTGATGGTTCTGACTCTGAGACTTAGGAAACAGCTGAAGATCAAGGTCATGCGAAATTTTTGTGTGATAAGTGGCGGTTTTTATACACCCTGATATTAACTTAGCTGCAGTAGTTTGCAGGCTTTCCAAAACGTTGCAGTTTTATTTTGGAACAATTACCATAAACAGTGTTTCCATAATCAAGCAGAGGAACATACAGATACAATATAGAATAAAAAAGCATGTTGACAAACTAGGCATGCAACCCCTTTGAATCCATGTGCTATAACCCTTTTTCATGGAATTCCAATACGTGATGCTACCAAAAAGCAAAATTATTGATAACAATCCTGATGCTTACAATTATCAACTTGTGGTTTATTTAGGAAAGTCAAAAGTTGTTGGACAAATTGTTTTGGGGATATTGTGAGAACTTTATATTTTCACAATTGAATGAAGACCCCATTTTCATGACCAATATGCAAGCAAACGCAAGTCATCTGAAATAGTATTTTGCAGCCTACTGGGATTCTTGGATGAGTAAAGCAAGTTTCTCTTTGCAGGTTCAACTTTCAACTACTACTGTTTGATACAACTTTTTCCATTTGCTGTGTAATGTCTGTGGCTGCAATTCTTGGGAACATTACTTGTGTTCAAGATTTTTTGTCAGCATGGTCAAACTTAAACTTACCAGCACCAACTTTACTTTTGCTAACCAAGTGTGGTGATTCTGAGTTTATCTCAAAACATTTAAGCCAAGTGTTTGGATGTGCAACAAAGCTTATAGAAAGTAATGGTCATTTAATTGTGAAAAGTATTTTTGTATTGAAAACAAATGCAGATCTTTTGAGAGTAAATGAAGTCATCATCTTATGCCCTCAAACTTTGGAAAAAGCTGTAACTGATGCTTTTGATTTGCTGTTCATGCCAAGCTATAATGCAAGGCTATTGCCATTTCAGTGTTTGCATTTTAATGTGGACCTCACAGATGACAAGACTATGCATGAAAGAGTACAAATGTTTCTTGAAGCAGTGCCAAGCTGTAATGGACAAGTACGAATCCTAAAATCTGCAGTCATTCCAGATGCTTTCAATCATGGTTTTTCCTTGAGATATGGTGGCCTGTCTTCTTATCCTGACCAGTCTTCTTTAAATCTTTGTTATTCTGATCGAAAGAAAGACAGCAAGCTTCTTATAACAGAAAATCGTGCAAGGTTAGCTTTGGCAGCAGGTTTTAACAAGGGAGAGTTTTATGTTGCCAAGGCTGTTCATGGTAAAGATGTATGGGTGTATGAAAAAGACCCCCCTGAATCCTATGATGCAGTTATCACCAACACAAAGAAGGTTACAGTTGCAGCTCCTGGTGCAGACTGCAATATTTTATTATTTGCTGATCCAGTTGCTAAAGCTTGTGCAGCAGCTCATGCTGGCTGGAAAGGTATTTTGAAGGGCATTATTCAGTCTACAGTTCAAGCTATGGTGGATAATTATGGTTCAAATGTTGGAGATATTAAAGTTTGTGTTGGGCCATCATTAAGTGTTTGTTGTTGTGAATTTGGCAATGATGGAGTAGAAAAATTTTCTCCTATCTCTAAAGACTGTGTTGTGTGGAAAGAAACTAGCAGCAAGCCTTATATTGACCTGCGCTTGGCAGCGCATGTTCTTTTGGAAAATGAAGGCATACAACCACAGAACATTGAAGATGGTTTTAACTCTGTTTCAGATTTGCAAATCTGTACAAAATGCGATCCACAAAAGAGATTTTTTTCTTATCGTCGTGATGGTTCCCAATTTGGTAATGCTGTTGGGTTTATTGGACTTCGGTGAAAACATTTTTATGTGCTGAGAATCATGTTTGTGGCTTACTTGCTTGTTTTTATTGAAGGGTTGCTTACTCTTAGTTGCAAGTGTTATTGCAAGATAACTTGATTTCCTGGCTACAAAAAATGTAAAGATTGGGGACTATTTAGTGAGGACTATTTCAAAGTGTAAGCATATTTGCTGGATGGATTTTAAATAAATAACAGAAATATGCATGTGATAAATTGTTCAAATATTTGTAGCTGTGACTATTACAATGTGTACTTATGTTTGTGTATTGAACTTCTCCTGCATTGATGTTTTTATGGTGTTTTTGAAGTTTGAATAAAAAATCATTTTAAAACAATTTTCAATTATTATATAATGCTTTTTGGAAAAGTAGTTTTTTATTTAAAATTTATGATACCAACTTATGCTTTAAACTCCATTTTCTGTTGCATGCTTTTCTTCATTCTTAATGTATTTCAACTGAACTCTTGAATCTGGCCAAATAATGTTGAAGAAAGAAAATATTTGTAGCAGTAACTGATTAGATTAGTTTTCAACAAGAGAAAGAATTCTTGAGAAGACTTATTGCTCAGTATGTATTGCAACTGTGTGCATGATTTTTAAATCTTTCTGCATTGTTGTTTGTTATCACCACTGATAGCTTATGTGTTTTACTATGATAAGTTTTTAATTCTACTTAATTATGTTTCATTTTTGAAGCATTTTAAATTTTTTTACACCCTGCAAGTCCTGCATGTGTCACGTTTTTTGTAAAAGTTTGCACAACCATAGCTTGCTAGCCAATTTAACTAGAGAGGTGTTCAAACCCTCAAAAGATGTGGAAAGTCTTGTAGTTCAGATTTTTTAATTGGAAAGGTTTGGATTTTGTTTTTTTTGTCGATGATGTCATAATGGGAGAATGTTTGCATATTTTTGGATGATGTAATCACGCTTTGGGTGCTAACCCAGCGAGCCAATTTTTTGACTCAAGTTTTAAGTGGAAACTAGGCTATAATAAAAGTCTTTAGAGCCCTGGATTGGCTTTCTATTGTTTCTGGTTCAAAGGTTATGGCCAAAAAAATAAAAATTTGGGTAAAAAATCTATTTTTGACAATAACTTTTAAACCAGAGATGCTAGAAAGCCAATCACAAGCTCTAAAGCAGCTATGTCCAAACCGTGGCCCTCATGCGGCCTAGGTGAAGGTTTTGTGCAGCCCACTTTAGGTTTTTGCTGTAGTAAAAGTATCCTACACACTGACAACCTGTCCTTATTATTGATAATCTTGAATTTCACATTTTGATGCAGGTGATCCTCAGTGCCACTTCATCACATCTGTACCATTGTAGTTAGGATTCGAACACTTTCAGTGCATTAGCTTAAGCTAAATTTAGTTGGCTAAGATCAAAGCATGTCATTCAATGTGCAGCCCTCATAAACATGTCATTAAATGTGCAGCCCTGGTTAAGATAGTGACATAATTTTTGGTTCAGTAAGCCATTTGGGTTAGACATAGCTGCTCTAAAGACTTGTATTATAGCTTAGTTTCCACTAAAATCTTAGTCAAAAAATTGGCTCATTGCGTTAGTGTCCAGAGCCCGATGACATTGTCCAAAAATGCGTAAACCTACTCCCATTATGATGTCATCGACAAAAAACCCAAATCCAAAACTTTCCAAATTTTTTAACATCCAAACTACAAGACTTGCCGCATCTTTGAAGGGTTGAACAGCTCTGTAGCTCAATTGGCTAGCGAGTTGTGGTTGTACAAAGTTCTACAAGAAAAGTGGTGTACACAGGACTTTAAGAGATTTTGGAATGGCTCATTTGATAAACTTGCAGGTATGATTGTTAAAATGATATATGCAAAGATGTGAACAAGTCTAATCTTTTGTTTTGCACTGATACTTGATAAATTGATGAGAGAATTGATAAATCAATTTATTGTATGCATATATATTTCACACTCTCTGATATAATCTGGTTATTAACTTATGCTAGATTTAGTTTTACATGGTTTTATCAAATCATTTGCAAGAAACGTCTAGATACTAATGTTACTTGTTTATCATTTAAATAAGTCAATATATCTCTTTTGTACGTTTAATGCAATGGTTCAAGTTGTAATAGAAAAAAATGTTAAATTACTATTATAATTTTTCCTAACTATTCTGGACTGTGTTGTTTCTAAAACAAATGTCAACAAATCATTCTGGTCTATTCCAATTGTATGAAGTACAATTAATTTCAAAATTCAGTGCTTTTAAAGTTATATTTAAGTTGATAAGAAGTCTTTACTTCAAAATTCAGCACATTATCCTTATTTCTGTATGATTCACAATTTTAATAATTTAGCTGTAAACACCTGCTGTAGCATCATGCTATAACAATGTGCAACTTTTTAGAATTGGTAAGGTACTATCTGAATGGCTAAATCATTTAGCTCTTTATCTTATGACCTTTTGCAACAACTGGGGAGTGTGATTGATGATGCTCAAGCCAGTGATACATCAGCAAAACTTTTAAAGCAATTGGAGAATATTAAATCAGATTTTTGTGCCCTTCATTCAAAGATTGAAAATCTGAATTGTGGAGAAGGTTTGTAAATCTTTCAGCATAAATTTTGGAAATCATCTGCTATCTTCCTGTTTTACTTTCTTAGGCCCCTTTTTAGCTACATTTATTTTGCTTTTATATGGACCATTTTATGTCACTTTTATTTGTTTCACAGTTCATGAACACTTATAGTTACTTGAATACATTTTGCTTATAAATTAATTTCACTTTTTAAGTATTTGTGGGTATGCTTGTATAATTTCATACTAACATCTAGATAGTGAGTATGCATTTCAGCCACTTGCTTTGAAATATATGTCCACTAAATTATGCTCTGGCAACGTCTGTCTGTGTACTGCATTATTTGCAGTTATATTGGTTTTAGATATGTGTTCAATAAGTTTTTGTAGCACTAAACAAATGCTTTTTGTATAGTTTTGGATGAAACACAACTGAAAGCTGAAGATGTTGGATTAGATCATATTGATAAACTTGAGAAAATTGGAAGTGGTTCGTTTGGATCGGTATATGTGTCAGAATTCAAAGGAGTTTCTGTTGCTGTCAAAATTTCTCAGAATAAACAAGAAAATGATACCACTGTGAAAACAACACCTGTGGTTGGAAAGCTTTTGTCTTTTGAAGAGGAAATAAAACATTTAAGGTGACTTTTGCATCATATGTTTCTGACAAAATTGCATCTAGCCATTCATCTTTCTAATATGATTTTTCATTGGAAGCTTTTGACAAATTATTGTTTTGTGCTGTTCAGATATTTTAACAAGTGCTGCTTAATTACTAGACAAACTGTTTATTGTTTTGTAACAGTGTTGTTCTTTGCGCACATCCTGTTCATGGTGAATCACACAATCAATGCAATGCCAACGGAGAGGTTGCAACAATAGCTAGAATTTTATTTTGCAACTATTGGGTCATATGTTTTTTGGCATCACTCAGTCTTTTTGTGTTGCCTTTTTGATGTTTGCTTTCACTGCTGATATTTTGTAAATCTGGAAGTTTTATGAGGGGTGTCTGCATGTTTCTCAGCTTGTTACTAAAACCTTTGTGGCAACACATCTGAAGTTTTCCATTGGTCTTGCTCCAAAGAATGTGCTATGTTTTTATGGTTGGTAGTACTGTAATGATTCATAGAACTTTAGGCTTGAATACTGAATCTTAGTGATTATTCTTAAAACCAGTTTCCAGTTTGACTTGAAATACAAGTAGCAAGCTTAGTATTTGTTAATTGCAAATAGACTTATGACGTAATTCAAAATTTTTCTGTGTTAATATCGTATGAGCAAAAATGGCTTTGGAGAAGGGTAAAGCTGTTGTAGTACTGAGAACTTGCCTAGAATTTTTCCATATATCAGCTTCATTGTTTCAACAAAAGTGGCAACCATTAAATAATCACACATTCTTCATTGGCATCTAAGCTTTTTCACAAACTAAATTACAAAAAATTTTATAGCTATCTCTAAAACCATGCAAGAAATTTATCTGTGAAAACTAAATGTGAAAGAAGCATAGAGTTAAAATTTTAAATCTTATGTGTTATCTTTTCTTATTATGTGCTAGCTTTACCTGTTTGGACTACATGCTGTTTTTTAAATGATTTTTTATTTTTCAGATCTTTAAGACATGACAATATAATTGGTTACCGTGGAAGTGGTATCTGTAACAATCAGCTATTTATTGTTATGGAGTATATACCAGTAAGTTGCAATTCTGGCAAAAACTGGATTGTTTTGCTAAGCAATAAATGTGAAACCTTGTAATGGAGAACATAAGGCAGAAGATCTTTTTTCATAAATCACAATTTAATTGGTTCTTACGGTCATTAATTATGTTTTTCTTTGTGAAGCTGTTGCTGATATGATCATGGGCTGAATGCAGAGAGCTTAATTTGACTTGAACATTTTTGGCCCTTTTGCTGTCTTGTTTCTTCTCAGACCTTGGTTTGAGTTGATCAAATGAAACCATGTTTCCAGCTGATTCTTTTACCCACGTGATTCTCGACCATGTAGCTATTTGGATCATTATGTCTCCTCCAAAACAGCACATGACTCTATGCAGAAAAGTAAAGTGCTTCACCAATTCATTCTCTTTCAACACAGGCCAGTAGCTGCCACCATCAAAACTACAAAACTGCCTCAATTCTTGACATTTAATGAGTCTAATGGCAAAGCATGAGAAAAAAGTAAATTGGAAGAAAGCCACACAGCAACAAAAAGAGTGTTACCAAATGTGTATCATGGCATGACAGTATGAAAAAAAGGCACAAAGATTTCAAATATGTATTGCATAACATTTTCGCTCACATACGCAACACAGTAGGCTTAACCATGCATGGCAGTAACAAGCAACACACAAACACATGAAAGAACACGGATATAGATGTGTGGTGGTAGTAAAAAATTATACGCTTGATGGCGCTGACACAATTACTTTGATAAAACGCAAGCACAGATATGGGGTACTAGCATAAGTCACATGCACGGATGGCACCATCATGATTGTTTAAGTCAACCGATTTGTAAAATGCATGGGGATTGGGAGGCTGCGAAGGACCAGGGTTCATTTAGAAGGACCAGGGTTCATTTAGAGTTGTTGCTGTCCACTGCTAGGCCGCACTAGATCTCGGAGCAGGTGTTGAGCAGCCATTCGATTGTCTCATCGTCCAAAACCGTCAGGCTGTGCAGTCCATGAGGAGGTCGATGGGTTGGACATTGGAGGACATGGTCGATGGATTGTTCTTCTGCGCCACACTCACAGGACGCAGAGAGGGCCATACCCCATTTGTGCAAGCAGGAGCGGAACGTCCGACACCGGTGCGGAGGCAGTTAAGCGGGACACAGGTGTTCTTGGGAGGGTCATTCCAGGAGGATGAGTGCCGATGTCAGGGATGAAAGTACGGAGTCTTGTAAGGTTGTCCAACCATACGGCCTTCCATTGGTGATCCGCCCACTGCGCCGCACGTATGTTGTTGTTGTCAGATGAACCGATGAGTTGTTGTGCAGCGGGTACAAATGGGTATCTCGTGAGACGCCGTGGATTCGCACCCGGTGGACGAGTGAGCGCTGAGTGGAGCAGATGTCCAGGCTCCATGGCACGGCCAGCAAGCCGCCTCAGGAGTGCGACGCGTGATGTCAACTTTTTGCGAAGTGACTCGAGGTGTCGGCGATACGTGAGCGACCTATCCACCGTTACTCCGAGGTGTTAGGGCTCGGAGCAGAAGGGCAGGTTTTTGTTGTTGTGATTGACTTTTAGCTCAGGTTTGGCTTCCTTGTTCAGGTGGAAGACTGCCGACACCGTTTTTGTGGTGCTGAGCTTTAGCTTCCAGGTATTGGGGTTTTCATCTACCGTTACTATGTCCTTGCTCAGCAGCCCTTCCACTACCTGCCAGTCTCCATTAGCATGCATGATTGCTAGGTCGTCAGCGTATGCATACCTTCTGGAGACGGTGGTTGGCCTCGTAGTGACAGGTTTGGTTGGTATTTCAAGAATACCGTAACAGGGAGGGTCACGTGAAGGTACCTGTCATCCTCCCCACGAGGTTGGGTAATATCTTGCTGTAGCATTTGTGCGCAAACAATTGGTTAAATGTATCTCGATTTTGATCAACAGAAAACTTTGCTTCATTTTATCAATTCCTACTCCTCGCATGATGGAAGTGGTTTGACTGCTTACTTGACTTGGCATATTTCGAAACAAGTTGCGAATGCCATGAGCTATTTGCATTCTCAGCATCTTACCCATGGAGATCTGAAACCGGATAACATCTTGGTAAAGAGAGGGTGTTTTGAAGCATGTACTACAGTTTCTCTGTGTACTTATTTTGTAATTCATTTTAAAACATTGAGATCACACTCGGTTTGACAACATCCATAAAAATCTGCTAGAAACAAGTTAGAAAACTTCTGCGTGTAAAGTTAAAGACGCGCTCATCAGCCATTGCCCTATTGGCTTAAATGAAGTTGCAGTGCCTTATGAACATGTTATTACTCAAAAATGTGGTTTTATATAGAATTTTATTACACATCTTTCAAAGAATCTTTGCAGATAAAACGTCCAGATGTTTGCTGTAACAGCTTAATGTACACCTGTTCAATGTTTGGAAACACCACTTTTTATGTAACGTGTATTGTAAATAGACAAAACGATGAGTGTTTTATTAAGTAGTTTTTCCCTACTTAAGCTTTTCAGCCTCGTGATATTTATTTAAAGACGATTTGGTTTAAGTAATTTTTTGTGCAGTTGGACACAAATCCTTTGGAACCAAAAGCTAAGCTGTGTGATTTTGGATTATCTTGTCACAGCTATGAAGTGGGGAAACAGAAGGTACGTTCAAAGCGTTGGAGGCGAACACAAGAAATCACGTTTTGAAAACCTTGATTGCCCAAGTTTGTCTCGCAAACGTTATGCACGACTAAAAACTGAAATACATCTTGGTATCCGCAACCGAAAACGTTACAGAAATGTGATGTTTGTGAGTCTTGTAATACCTTGTAAATTTCTGTAAGTTGCGAAATTGACGATTCTCATGAATAATGTCTCAAAATCAAACTTTCCGTCAAACTATCTTTACTTAGCCATTGAAGTACGTTTCGCGTCTGATTGATATCTAGGTATTATGACCTCGACCATGTGCATACCCATATTATTTTTATTCTAATGTGGTATCCAGAAAACAAAAAAGTCTAGCATACCTGATGTGTATATGCAGGGCTACCATACCGTCCTTATTTATAAGATTTGTCCTTATTTTCCAGTAGTACGTCTTAGAAAACATTCCTGTCCTTATTTCTAAGAAATGTCCTTATTTTTGACCTGCGTCCTTATTTCTTCTTATTTTCTAAAGCGTAAACAATTTTAGATGAGCAATATCTAATAAACATACAGACCATTACTACTTCATCGTAAACATTTTGTAATCAAGGTTTTGTGGCGTCATAAAAGAAATATAATCTTGTAGAACAGAGATATAACGCACTATCAGGCACTGTGAACACTGCAAGCTGTCGACCTCTGGTTAGGATTCTTAGGAAAGCTGGTTTTGTACCGGTAGCAAAGAGTTAACATTTAATTGATTCAATAAATAAGCAAGCGAATAACACAGTTTCCATGACGATTACAAGAAGTCGAGTGTAAAACATTGCTGAAGCAAACAGTTCCTGGAGATAAATAGGCAAATATGTGATCTGACGTTAGTCGTGCAAAAAAAACAATTGTTTTCTTTTTAAATTCAAATTTTCCTCAGCCGTCCTTATTTTTGGTTCTAAATCGATGGCAGCCCTGTGTATATGTGTGGATTGCACGTCAATGTGCATGTATTAAAATTTGAGTATCCAATTGACTATCTCCATATTTGGCGAAATTATTCTTTCTAGCTATCGTGGTCTATGTAGGTTTTGTGTTTGCAATTATTAGGAAACTGACCAAGACTAGCGTTTGAACTTGTATGCATGACAGAAAGGTGAACCTTGTTTTAAAAAAACGTTCAGACAAATCAGCATCATCACAATCCGATTTTGGTCCAAGAGATCGAAAAACGTTTAGGCTTATATGATTTCAGGCTCACACTTCCCGAAACTAAGCTGTGTTTTTCATCAAGTGTTGCGGGTAAAAACACATGCGTTTCTCGTCTCAGAAGTCATGGTACATCGGTTTCATTTTCTGTTTAACCTACAGTTTGGACATTTCTCATACGGCACTTCCTTTAATTGTCATGTTTCATTGCGTATGAAGTTTTGATGTGGTTGAACGAAAACCAACAAAAACGACTGTGCTTGTCATAATCATAAACACAGCGTGAAAATTCTGTAAAATGATAAATGCAAACAGCACACCAAAGCAAGGTACAGAAATTCTTTTGACGAGGCGACTGCCAAAGCTTTACTCTGTTACTGTTTCAAAAAAAGACAAAATTATGCTTGCGATTTTACTTGTCATTGTCAAAGATATCTGAATTGCTATTCAGTAGTAGTGAAACAACGTAAGTTTTGCTGATGTTCTCGGGAAAAATTTGGAGTAGGAAATTTACCTGATCTTTACATTTTGTTCCAAAGAAGCAGTGACTTTCAAATATTTCTAATCAATCATCAAAGAAAACATTATATATGATTTAACACAAAGTTTATTTGGAATCAGAGTGGAGCCTCAGTATCAAGTGCTTCATACTTGAATTCTCAAATAAGTTTCTGTTTTGTAAAATACATTCTGGTGCAGATTCTGTTTTGTAAAATACATTCTGGTGCAAAAAACAATAAAGATTGAGCATAAGTTTCAAAGGTGTTTTGAAACTACTTGACCGATTTTCAAGAAATACTACCTGACTTTTATCAGTTTTTGCTTGTTTTTAGCAAACTCTTTAGTTCCTGAGGGGCAGTTCCTTCCCTGTCCTCCCTCGTCCTACACCAGTGAAAAGCAATATTGGCTCTTCAAAGTGTGGTTTAACTTTAATTCAACAAGACTCTTGCTTAAACTTGTTCCGGCATTGACACGACAAGTCTTAAAACGCTATCTAATCGGATCTTTTTCAAATGAGCTAGGACCGACGAAACATATCGATCAAAAGGTAAACGAATCACAGAATAACAAGAAATCAAAAACGCAACACATCTGATAAGCAATATAGGAAAACGTGTAAACTACCGATTAACAGTGTTGCAAAAAATATCGAACTGAAGTTCTTCCGTGCTAACAACAGATCTTTCCAATGAAGTCCATCCACAACTTTGCGTGCAGGCAGTGATATCAGGGGCTTCGCCAGTGGAGGGGTGCAGCACTAATACACGCCATTAGCACTTGATGCCCCACGTAAGGGTGCGTACATCACCCCCTTACATAAGATCGTGTCATGTGCGCAGAAGATACTTAGTGGACTAGAAAAATGATTACCTTAGTTATTGGAAATAAGATCTTGGCAGAGTTTTCATAGGACAAAGGTCTCTTTCGTTTTCCAATACATCACCGAGTTGCTGTTAAGAGGGCGGCTCCAGGATGATTGTGTCCCCCGAAAGCTACAACGGAGCTTCAGTGACACATCCGTAAAGAAAACAAAATATTTGGAAGGGCAGACAAATTTTGCGCAGCATCCCTATGATAACCCAAGTGAAAAAATCACCATATATTTGCTGGAAAACTGTCCGAAAGACCCAAAGCGGTCATGATCCTGCGGGTCGGATAACGTTTGGTGCGGACTTGCATGTTAAAGTAAGTTTATTATTTGCAGCTTGGTCACTGGAGATACAGAGCTCCCGAGCAGCCTCAAACGTTTGAAGACTTGAAATTATTGGATGTGTTTGCATATGGCTTGGTCGTTGTTGTAACAAGAACAGGAAAGCGACCGTGGGGTGACACGACAACTGCCCAACTTTCAAGTAAGTGATTATGATCAAACTAAATATGAAATTAAATAGAAATTGTAAGTTGAAGACGCTTTTCGCGATAACGCCGTTTTCGGATGCTTTTGTTTCAAGAAAGCTGCAAGCCACTTAGGCATAGGCACGGTAGCTTGAGAGTCAGTCGTAAATACATTTGTTTGTGGTATCATCGCTTTGCAGGCGGTGAAGTTCTTGCTACCGCAGCAAACCTAGCTCTTACGTACGTAAGCATGATAACTGCACGATGGAATGAGTAACATGCTTTGCTGTGATTATGTCGTACTTCCGCTGCAGGCGATTTTAGCAGTAAGCGCATAACCATGCCAAGCAGGTCGCAAAACATGGCGTGACAACTCTGAGAGTACAGGGCGCGCCTCCTCCAGTATGCGTTTGCGGATTCAGCATGAAATGAATACCTTAGAATGCAAAGGTGAGCTTTTTGTGAAAAAAAATCTTCCAGAGTGCTGAACTTTTCTAAAGGCCAAATTGGTAATATACACTTACCAGCAAAACATTTCGTTTAGCAAAATGGAGGCTTTGCAGGACACTGGCCACCATGGCAATTTTTAGTGGAACTCGCTTCTGTACTGCTTTCATGTCGTGCACATCGAATAGAAATACTGTAGAATTCCGTTTGTTCGCTTATGGTTCGAGCTGGCGGCAACCATCCCTGGTGTTGTTCTTACCACTCTAAAGGAGTGAAAATCTAATGCTTTATTTGCAACGGAGATCAAGACTGTAGAGCGGAAAGGTTTTCCCCACCGATACTAATCTCACGAAAGATAGTGTCCCATTCTTTGCAGTCTACGGGACTTTTTCGTTTCACTCTAGTGTAGACGACGCTAAGATGTTACTTCGTCGTAATAATATTCGCGAGCAATCTGCATCAGCAAACTTCGAAAACATTATAGTAACGTGAGGTTACGAGCAAAATAAAAATGCGGTATAAGAGCTTGCTGCTATTTGCGTACGTGACGTTAAGGAGTGCATCAAGTGTGGTGTGCTGTCGTGGTCGCTTACTGCGCTGCATTGAAGAAATACTTTGCACATCTTCAAACATAGCCGGCGCCATTGATATCTCAGAAATAAAACATTACTGAGCTGTCTGTCCCGCTCGGAGCTGCAGTTGAGCAGTCAACCACTGCGTATCTGTGTAGATTAGTGACTCGTTGGGTATAAGTGGCGTTGCATTTGCAGAAGACCGAACCAGGAGACCACTTTGTGCGGTCCCTAAGCGGCCTAGTCATTCAAAGATGCATGAAGCATCGCTCACGAACCGAGCTTGAGTATTTTTGCAATGATGACCTGATCTCTGCCGTCTAACATACGAATCTCCAAGTCTACAAGTGCTCTGTTGCCAATCGAAACATGGCAGTTTTGTACTCATTGCACATAAAGGGCAAACAGTGTGCACCACAGTTGCGACAGAAGAAAATGCTTCATGCTTTTTCAACATTTCCATACGAGACAATAAAATACAGCATGTGAGCGTAATATCATTCGAAAAATATACCCTTGCACTTTTTAAGCAGTGTTTCGTGACCGTTGACGTTTGCGACCTGTGGATTAGTTTCATCATGATTTATATTTCGCTCCGTGTACAACTCCAACTGTTATAGATTTGCGTGGCAGCCAAAAGGGTTTATTTCAATTGTGGCAGCTATTACGAACAACCAAACAGTCACTGCCTCAAACGGTCGCCCAACTGTGGCAACTCCGAAACTTCACTCAGTGATTGTGTTTGTGTGGGAGTGAAGACCATATACCATATACACATGACAAATTCAAAATCTTCGCAATGCAAAATCGGTTAAATTGACTAGAAAACAACCTGCCGTAGTGCACGTACCACAAAAACACCGTAAAATTGACATAGCAATGGCTATGAAAAGTGTTCTGCTAAATATTGGTCACGAACCAATAACGTCAACGGTTAAAATGATATACTTTTCAACACTTAAAAATAACCTCTGTTTTTGTCCAAGTCATAAGCAATCTTCAAAACGACGTTCATTTCCAGTGGTTTTTGAAACCACTCATAGGCGTAGCCAAGGGGGGCCATGGTCCAAAACATTTTTAGCATATATAGTCATTTTGTGCTTTGAGAGGCAGTATCTCAAACAAAATAGTGTTATTCGCCTAAAATCAAACATTTTGGCCCCCCACAAAATTTTGGGCTGGCTACGCCACTGAAACCACTTGCGATCACGTTTTTTAACATATTTTTTTGCTGACGAGACCTGATCTCGTACAGGTTCACGTGACACATTGGTTTCACCAAACCACGACCCTCAAGCTTACTTTCTCTGTTAATAAGATCAAAGAGTCTTGCACAAAATCATCGGTTGAAACACCGAAATGGTGACATAAGTGATACCTAGGGCTTTATATCTTAAGAAACCATGGAGTTGTTGACTCTGTCTAATAACCTAACAGCTATTAAAGTTTAGTAGAGATCATCAAATTTTTTGCCGCGGGACGGGAAACAAAAAGTGTGATTACCTCGAGCTGCATAAATATGCTGTTCCATAGCATAAACGTGCTGAAAGTAGGCTAGAAAGTAGGCTTTTGCATTCCACATTAGCTATGGGCGAGTGGCGTGCAATACACATCTAAACACAAGAAAACTAGCTCATCTACCAAAGAGTTGGCTTGCGATTTCCTGTGCCAGCGAACGCAGTGTGCCTGCAAAATTTACGATTCTGGCGTGCCAGGGCATGCGTGACAAACTGAACGTACATTATGGCAAAGTAGACGGATGTGTCTGAACCTGCATTATTTAAAACAAAAATGATATCAAATAGCATTTGATTTCAGAGGGGTTTCATATTTCTGTTGGAAGTTGATAATGGGGATGTTTGTTATTGGGAGCAACGGGACATTGTCCGGGTGAAAAGCGCTCAACCTACAGTAAACTACTTCTTACACCTCAGAAATTTGTATCCTGAGTCACATATATAACCAATCTCCATGTACGTTTCTACTTCAAAATTGTTGTTCACTGGCACATCTGTCAAGTAACACAACGACATTTAATCGAAAATGATGCTGATTTGTGTGTGTAACTCGGTGAACTGAAAGTATTACTTTGGTTTGTTCCAAGGTGTGTGTGGCAACGTTGTTGTCATGCCTTCGCTTAAACCCACTTGATCCACTTTCAGGTAAAGTTCTTGAAATCAAACAAGAAGGTTCGAAAGTCCTTTATGTTGGTGATGTGAAAGTTTCCGAAGAAGACATATCTGGTCATATTGGAAGCATTATAAGGGACTGCTGTGCAAAAAAAGAAAATCGACCCGGTTTTGAAAGCATTGTGAAAAAGAACTTTTCCCAAAAGAATCCATTCCATCTGGAGGAAAAAAAGGGAGAGTTTTTCTCATGTGGGTTTCTCACGAACACCAATATATTTGTTGCCGATTCAGTTGTGGTAGAGGTATGTATAACCATATATACAGAACATAAAGAATTGTTTCACAGATTCTAAGGCTTCATTTTTCCCTCTAGCCTGCATATGGCAAGTTTTCACATGTCGTAGTTGTATCGAGCTGATGCGATCGTTTGCTATCGTAAAGGTTTGGGTAGCCAACAGCTGGACGAGCACTCGCCCCCGAGTGGTCTCCTGGTAAAAGAAGAGAGGTTGAAAACCAAACTTCGACCTATACGGCAGAGAGTTAACGGTCTTTCCGTCAGGACAACTGGTGAAGAGATGACATAAAAGGAAAGCAGCCGCGCGCGGTCGAAGAGAACTTGCAGTCCGGGTTGCCAGGTCCTGGTGCACCAAAAATGCCAAATTGCACATCAAAATATGTCAAACAGCTTCAAAAAATGCCAAACCAACCGAAACAGACAGATGGCTGTCGGTTTTGAATTACCTGTTTAAGAAATGGCAAAAATACAATGTTGCGATGGAATCAAGAATATAATTACTGCATGTATTTTGACCAATTATTGGTAAATCTCCAAAAGTACCATCTCCTCTTATAGAAAATGCTTTATAAAAATACATATAAGTGTTCTAAACAATAAAATACAGGCTATGAAACTATAAATATGCACCATGCCATAGTTTTTAATTATTTTGAATCTGGTACACAAGCGTCTGATATGTTAGATATGTCACAATTCCACAAAATATAAATGCAAAATGCAGTTACAGAGAACACACTGAAAACTGTTAGGTTTTTCAGGTTCACATGGACCAAATACGCCATATCGCTCCTCAAAACAAGCCAAATAAGCTGAAAATAATCTAAAAGTTTAAGCTCAAAGAGACAAGTTCTTAAAAAATGCCAAACAGCGTTTTTTTCTGCCAACACCACTAAAAAAGGCTAAAAACACGCCAAACTGTGACGTACATGCTAAACAACATTTTCCCATGCCAAAACACTTCTAAAAGGCCACATTTCTGGAATTCATGCCAAAACACTTTTGAAAAGGCCACATTTCTGGAAGCTTTTTGAAAAGGCCACATTTCTGGCATTACAAATGCCAACCTGGCAACCCTGTAAGTTACAGTTAAGGATGCAGCGACAACACGTAGAATATGCGGATGGTTGAATGCCAAACGACATGCTCAACAGTGTAGGAGCATCTGGGTCGTTGACAGCAGAAAGAATATGATCCAAAACGTCATTAAAGGCCGTCAGAGGTGCTGTGCAGAGCAGTTGACTGCGAAATATGTACGATGAATGTGGGATTGGAGCTGAAATGCAGAAAAAACGAGTGCCAAGGCAGCACGCCAAGTGTTTCTTGGTGAACAAACATCAGAGACCTAAGACAAAAGTGAGAAAGGAAAGAGTTTATTAAAAAAAAACAAAAGAAAGCACGTAGCGGGTTGTGGGATGCAGCTGGAAATGGTAGCGGGAAAAAGAGCATGGATGCGGTGCAGCTTTGCAGAAAACCAACAAAAAATGCGAATTGATATTGCGGTAGCATGGCTTAGCTGGACGTGGACTGAATATGAAAGTTTTATCAAATAAAAGCAGAGATGATACAAAGACAGCAGTGAAGCAAGAACACACTACGTACAAGACAAAGCAGCCATGGTTGTTTACGGGCTGTAACCAGTAGCGTGCAGAGGTCTGGTGATGCCCGGGGCGACTTGCTTGATTGTATGCCCCCTGCCAAATTGCAGTATTGAGCAGTGGCGTATGGTGGTCATTGTTACTGGATATATGCCATTTGTGACGTCACAATATACTTTTTACAATTTGTCACTGTAATGAACGTAAATTATATCAGCGCTCCAAGTTGGGAGACCGGAGCAAAATAGAGCACTCAACGCTAAAACAGAGCAATTATAATAACTGCAAAAATATCCTGCAACGCGTTAAAACAAGGGAGTAGAACACACTCAGTGGCACATCAGCGCAATTCACAACTGCAACATCAGTGGGGCAGCTAGAATGAGGCCGAAGAAGCCATGCCCCACTCTAAACAAACTTTCTAAGATTTTTACGGGTGAGTTTTGTCAGTTTTCAACTGTTAGAAAGACGCCAGTCACTGATGTAGTGATTGACTGGCCCCTCCCGAACAAAATTCTTGGCTGCGCTACTGCCAAAAACCCAAGGCTGCGCATTAAAATTGTGGAGTAAAATACACTCAACACTATGACCGCAGGGCAGTTCACAACTACAAAAGCATCAGGCTGCGCGAATGTCTCGTCGAATAGCAGTCGAGCAGAGTAGGCATTCGGCTGGGATGGCTGACATCTAGGGTTGACAGTTTGAACCTTGCTAAGCACGCAAGAATTGAGAATGCGCATAAAGTATTCAAGAAAACTTGTTTTTTAGTATGTGGCTGTGATATGTACAACTACTGTGGGAGCAGAAAAGATACGGGCTTGTGTGAGCCGTTATGATCAATCCGCCTGAAATGCCAATCAGGAACGCCGGAACAGGGGTGAATGACGGAGCACCTCCCCCTGCCTTTTGAAAGGGGGAGCAACGGGGCACACGTGCTCTTATATAACAGTATCATAAGTAATTTCATGATTTATCAAGATCGACTTGAAAAGAATTTAATGCAGCTATTCGCGCACACAAAATTCAGAATGGTTTTCTGTAATTTATGTTATTATTTTTAAGGTCAACATTGTTGTTGAACATGTAAATGCGAAGAGAATGACTATTATAGTGCTCTTTTACACTGAACTCAAACAAACAATTTTTAACTTGTGGTACAGTACGTCAGAACCATGGGCGCCGCAGGGGGGGAACGAACATTTTCCCCCCTTGGAAATTGGAACCAAGATTCAAAATTTCATAGAAAACCTGACATCAACAGCTCAACTCCGTTTAATTGACTTAATTATTGCAATTACAGTTTATTTGCCGCTATAACACTCACACTACACAAGATCCAGGTTCACTGTTCTGGTGTCATACAGTGGTGAGCTTGCAGGTCGCTCATTTGTCTGCAGAGGCAGATTGCGAAACTTGCGAGCGGATTGTTCTACTGTTGGTCTTTATTGTGTAACAATAGCATGGCAACAAATCTTCTAATGTTCACTTCAAGCTACGATAGTAGGTGTTTTGCCGCATGTGATGTGCCGTTTAAACGCAGACATCTTGGCAGGTAATGCAGCGAGACAGTGGCTGCTGATAGCGGCAAGCAGGGACGCCAGAGATCGGGGGCATTGCCCCCCTGACCTTTCATAAGGGGAGTAACAGGGCGGAGGTGTCTTTTTTACAACAGAATCATAGATAATTTCATGCTATATCAAGATCGAATTAAAACAAACTTTCTATAGCTTCTTGTATTATTTTTAGGTCAATATTGTTGTTTAACAGAAGCAAGCATAATTGGTAACGATTTTTTTGTTTTTTATTAAGTTTCCATTGCCCTCAACTTATTTACTGCCCTACCGCTGTTCCGGCGTCCCTGCTGCCAATCAATGACGAAGCTCGAAACGATGCGCATATTGCAATCACAGATGTGCGGCTGTGTTACCGCACACTCAGGGTTGCCCCATCAAAGAACGAAACGAGTAACTAGTGATGCATTAAAAGGTCAGCTAAATAAAGCAAGGTGAAATAGGAAGGTTTTCAAATTTGGATCAGAAAATCAATTAAACGCCCATAGTTATCTTTCAATGCTTTTTGTGATTTTCACTTGATCGCACGATCTGGAAAACGGTCACGTCACTATCAATTTGGTTGTGTGTGCGTCGCGCACCTGGAGTATAGGTCCCTGGTATTGAAGAATGTGCGAATTACTGGCATTTGAATACGCAAAAATTACTGTTGACAAAAAAATCAAGTTTCTAAAAATGACATCTGTGCACCATGTGTTAGCAACCATACAATAGGAAAATCATCTAGTTGAAGAATTTTAATTTTTGTGATTTCGCTCTTTGGATGCCCGGGGCCGCCGCCCCGTTCGCCCGCCCCCCCCCCCC
>Ga0210059_1001947_pt1 | contig 31873 bp, 19 predicted proteins | sample Ectturendosymbi2_FD_188042 | JGI IMG/M metagenome (GOLD analysis project Ga0210059, IMG submission 188042) | Ecteinascidia turbinata endosymbiont from Florida, USA - Sample 2 (SPAdes) (version 2) | ecosystem: Host-associated > Tunicates > Ascidians > Unclassified | place: Key West, Florida... | reverse complement strand
CATACAGTTATGCCTAAAGCAGCTAAAAGGTTAAACCACCCCAAAATCCTAAAATTTAGCTGTAAATACTGTGCCCGGGCGATCGTCGATGCCACTGGAAGGACAATTCTTGTGTTGTGCATTGTCTGTACTCGCAATTGCGTTGTATAAGAACTTTCCGCAAAATGTTCTCGTGTCTTCGTCGTTCTGATTGCCGCGAAAGCGACGGCATGGGCCATGCATGTACTAGCAAATGCATTTCAAAGATGAAACAAGATTCGTCTGAACAACGACGGGATGCGTCATAACAAAACAATAGAATCATTTTCATCTTCACACAGTTCCAAACTATGGTACATGTTGCTTGAAAGTTGAGATGTTCTCTTCCTCAGCCGAGCGGCAGAGAATATAGCATTGAACCGAGAGAATATAGAAAAATACATTTTAACCAATATCATTTGGAAATAGTGTATTTTTTCTTCATAAAACTATTAATCCATGTCAAGTTTTTTTTATGGTCACAATTTATCTCATTTGGATAATCCGGATCCGGTTGAAGAGGACACGATATCCAATCCAACTCCAAAAAATTCCCAATATCCGGCCGGGTTGGACGCCAACAACCGGATCCTGTACAGTTTACACCACTGTTGTGCTGTGGAGTGATTTGCATACGGCACAGACAGGCCAGGGGTGTAGTTGGGCGGAACGCCTGGGAACGGCGTTCCCACACCTTTTTCACGTTTTGCTTTAAAATGAGCTGGAAGCTGTAGCCTATTAAAATGGCTATTTTTTTGGATGCTTTCCCACACCTTGTTTGTTAGCACTATATCCCTGGGTACCAGTGTGAGTGTTGCCACTGCTGTTTTTTTTTCACTAGATCTGGGGTTTTTCTGTTTTGTCTGGGGTTCTGGGGTTTTTATTAAAAATCTGGGTTTTTTTGACTCTGGTCAAATTTTAGAAATGTATGTTGTATTACTGTATTTTCCATTCATGAATACAGTAGTTTCACAGGCGTAATAATAGCCTATGTGCAGTCAGTAGCCAGGTAGACCAGAGGGCTAGGCTTTAACGAAATTGTTTGAAATGTAATGGTTTACAGATAGATTAAGCACTGATGAGGCATACACAGTAGTAGAGGTCAACACTCTGATCTATCGCTGATATGTCAAGGGCTGCTTGTGCATCATTTTGGAATGCTTTTTTTGTTTTGAAGATGCTGTGGTTGAGAATCTGTGTAAAACTTTTACATCCATATGAATGCAAAATTTTGAATGAATGCAATGGTTAGGGTGAAAAGATAACTGTAAGACCTGGCTTGAATGTATCATGTACATGTTTTGATTTGTGCATTGAAGTGACAGTGAAGGACAACATTAAACGTTTTTTTAGAAAAGATCTAACTAGCTTTTTTATGTTGCTGCATACATTTGATATGCTGCTAGCCTACTTGTAAACTGTCAGTATGTTTAAAAATAGGCAGCAGTGTAGTGTCTATTTTCAATTTTGCTGCCAAATGCCAGCAGCAACAGGCTTGGCAGGAACGAAGTAAACACAAAAAGATAAACCCTATAGCTAACCCCTGACCTTAACCCCTAACCCTAATGCTAACCCCTAACACTAACCCCAACCCATAATGCTAACCCTTAAACCTAACTCTTAACCCTAATGCTAACCAGTAACCCCTAATATGCTAACCCTGAACCCTAATGCTAACCCCTTACTACTGAATGCTAACCATGACACAAAAGTAGTGTCTATTTTACCGCTAATTTTCTGGCGGCATCAGATCGGCCGGAGCTATTGTGCTCCCAGTCTGACGCAATTCGAATTAAATGGTCAATTTGTCATGCAATTAGTCACTAGTGTGCTGCTCATAGTGTAGTGGTTATGCTTCATGTCTAGGATGCCATTGCTTTTTGGTTTGAATCTCACCTCAGTGACTTTTCTTTTTTTTGCTTTTTAAAAAACCTTTCCATTGGTGTTTGAACTTTACGGTTCGGTTAGGGTTGGGGTTAGCATTATACTATGGTTAGCGCTTTGGTTTAGCATTAGGGGTTAGCATTAGGATTAGGGATTAGTGTTACGGTTAGGGGTTTGCATTAGGGTTAGTGTTACAGTTAGGGGTTTGTGTTAGGGTGAGTGTTACTGTTAGGGGTTAGCGTTAGTGGTTAGCATTAGTGCTGCTGCTGGGGTTAGGGTTAGGGGTTAGCATTAGTGCTGGGGTTAGCATTACGGTTTGGGGTTAGGGTATATGGTTAGGCCAGGGGTTAGGGTTAGGGCTTAGCTTTAGGGTTTATCTTTTGTTTTTACTTCGTTTCTGCCAAGCTTCAGACAGGCGGCACAATAGCTCCAGCCAAGCTGTTGCCGTCTACATTTTGGCAGCAAAATAGACACTGCCCAACGCAAATGCTAAGGGAAGCCTAAACCTAACTCCTAAGGGAAAAGATTCCCAGAAAGTTATGAAAAAGGTTAAAAAAAGGGAAGTCACCAAGGTGAGAGTCAAACCGAAAAGCAATGGCATACCAGACTTAAAGCATAACCATTACACTATGAGCAGCATGCCGATTGCATGACAAACTGACCTTTTCATTCGAATTGTGTCATGCCACGAGACCGAATGTTTGACTGTTGGCACAATTAATAGTTCCAGCCAATGAGTTGCCGCCAGAATCTTGGTGGTAAAATAGACACTACCTTAAAAAAACTAGACTTGTTGAAGTTTTTTAAAATATGATGCAAGTAATATGTATTACCTTGATTTTTATGTGCAAGTACCAGTAGCATGCATTTCAAGTTTGGTTTTGAATTTTTTTAAACATTTTGTATGTCTGTTTTTTTTATTATTTTCTGAAGTTTTTTCAAGGTAAATTCTAGGGTTTTTCTTCTTAACATAAGATAATGGCAACACTGCTAGGCACAGGACAGGTCTCCCTTACTGATGCTGCCATGTGCATGGATGATGTAATGAATTTTTATTAAAGTATAGTGATGTCGTACGTTATTTTTTAGGCATTGTGGTTTTGTCTTGTGCAAACACAACTGTATTTCATATGTCTGGCTGGAAACTTTAAGAAGGGGGTCAATAGGTTAAACTGAGTTGCAAAATATGTCGCTGCATGATTGAAAAAGGTTGAAAACCATTGGTTTAGAGTTTACACTTAGGGTGTAGTTTTAAGTTGCGTTTTAGGGTTTAGGTTTTGGATTTACGTTTGAGTTTTGGGTTTAGGTTTGGGTTAAGGTTTTGCATTTATGTTTTTTGTTCATGTTTTGGGTTTAGCGTTTGGGTTTAGGTCTTGGGTTTAGATTTTGGGTTTGGGTTTAACATTTGGCTTTAGCTTTTGGGTTGAGGGTTTGGGATTAGGTATAGGCATACCATACGTCCCGTTTTAGCCGGACAGTCCTGGTTGAAAGGGTTTGTCCCGGTGAATTTTTAAGGCCAAATTGCCTTTTTTAGAGTGGTTTGGCATGAAATAATGGTGTTTAGCATATAGCCATACAGTAGTTTGGCATTTTTTGATGGAGTTGGCATGAAAAAACATGGTTCGGCATTTTTTAAAGGCAATGGCTATAGATATGCCTGTGAATCTTGAAATTTGAAAAGTTATTCATACACTACCTGTGACATAACAGTAACGCACAACGTGAGTGCAGTAGGCTTGGTAGAAACGAAGTAAACATACAAGATAAACCTTAAACCTAACCTTAGTCTTAACCGTAGCCCTAATCCTAACCTAATGCTAACCTAACCCTAAGCCACGGCTAACCTAACGCTAACCTATCCTAATGCTAACCCGCCCCCAAACATGTAAGCCTGAAAAAAAAGAAATAAATAAAGTCAACAAGGTGAGAGTTGAACCAAAAACCATTGGCATAGCAGCTGTGACGCATAACCGCTACACCACGAGACCCACACAGCCACGTTGTTCGAATGACAAACTGACCTTTTCATTTGAATTGTGTCAGGCCAGGCGTATCCGTAGTCACTTCCTTTTTTTAAAACCTCTCAGTTACTGCTGTCGGCTAAGAATTATAGCAATTTTTCTCAGGACAAAGGTCCTCTCTTTTCTACTACTTTCCCATTCTCGAAGATACAAGTGGCTTTGTCATCTAAGTGACGTCACACACACACAGGGCAAAAGAGGTAATGCCATAGTTGCTAATACTTTTTTGGGCAAGATTTCAAAAACTGCATCACATTGTACAGTGTCTTAAGCAGAGTAGCCTATTCTGTTTTTGGAAAATAAACATAAAAATCTATGCAAATCCAGTTAGCTGTTGTGCTGTACTGTATTTAAGTTTCTTTTAAGAAAGGATCGACTGTACAATGTGTGTTGTTGTTTGCAGATTATTTTGGTACTTCATGTTTGTATGTACAGTATGTAATAGTGCATATCAGTACAGCCATTAGCAATATTTTAATATAAGCACATAACAGTGCTGCCAGGTTTTGCAGATTTTCATACAAGTTTCAACCATGATAAAGCAAATTTTTGATTTCCAGGTTAAAAACCGTTAAGTCAATGCTCAGTGTGTTGAATGTAACAGATTTTGATAGAAGTTATGTACAGTAATAAGTATATGCTGGAAAAGCTACATGTGGTAGATTTTCTTTTTGTAGTAGATAGCTTTTGGAATTATGGCATGTCTAATCCTTCAGTTTCACGAATCAAGTGATTGGAAATTATGGCATGATGGTGCAGCATGTGTGTTTTCACGAACAGTGGTTTAATGTTTCTGGCATTCGTAGGTAGTCTATTTTCTATTAAGCATTTTCAAGCCGAAGCAAATGGTAACATTTTGTTCTAGCTCTGGCTTCAGGGACAAAACCTTGTATGTCAAAGGGTGAAAAATGAGTGACTGGTTCTCAAACTTTTTTGCACGTTGACCCCCAATTAAAGTATAAAATTTTCTGTAGACCCCGTGGCCTATCCCAACAGTTACTAATACAATGAAAGTATTTGTCAAATTATTCTCCATCCTACTGCATAGCCTACTGCTGTACTACCATTCTAAGAACTGCCCAACTGTGACACATGCACTACAATATTGTTTGTGGCGTAACGCACAGTTTTCATAATGTCATCACAATGGATGATTTAATAAACTATTTGAATCGAATCTTTAACACACGGTAGTTGAGATTTTATCAGCCTTCTTAATTTTGTTTGATTTGCTGAAAAATTCTGTTTGCATTCCTTGCCCGATTAACAATAATTTTGAATTGGAGGCTTCATTGCTCCAGTAGACCCCAGCAGTTATTCATTGACCACCCTGGCCATTCAGTAACCTTCATTTGACCCCATTACTATTTATCAACCCCTTCGATGGTCTAATTGATCCCTAGTGGTCGATATTAACCACTTTGAGAACCACTGGTCTAACTGCACCATCTACCCATTCAAAACTTGTTGAGTCTATGCATTCAAAACTAGCATCTGTGAGTTTGTTGCCAATCTCCTCTGATTATTTCTAGTTGCACCACTGAGTGTTTCATTTAGTCATATTCCGCATGTAGTCTACTTATTTGCTTAATTTGACAGTTTGTCTAAGTCTACAGTTCTGTTCGATTCCCCTTTGAGCATCCCCTTAGGCTAGTTCTACTATACTGCACATTGTCACCTTTCTTTACATTGTTGACATTTGCTCTGGAAAGAATTTCACTCTTTATACTTTTGATTCCGATTATCCAACACCTCAGTAAACCAACCTTATTTGACAAAACAAAGTGGTCTGGATAAACAAGGTCTGACTGTATTATATTCTCCAGAAACCCAAGACAGTGTATGCTGCAAGCAAGCGGCAATAAACTGCAGATTCCATATGTGACGTGTGTGACATACTGATAAGTTTTTTGAAAATAATTCATAATTTTTATTTGGTGAATTCCTGAAATTTTATTTTGGTATCACTAGCAAACTGCTCCATAATTACTTGTTTTGAAAAAAAATTTTCTGCAATGGACATTCTTTATTTATTTAAGAAAATTAAAAAAATGACACAAAAATCTAATTTAAAAAAATGACAAAAAAATGAAAATGAGTGTGACATATTTTAGAAGTGACTTTTTACTTGCATTGACGTATCACAAATTCTGTGAAGTAGGGCCACTTCCCTGTAAAAGCGTATCATAGACTATTACCATAGAGGTTACAGAAGTTTTATATAAAATCGAGAAATTGCAACTATTGCTCAGCTAGGACAGTAATCGAAACAAGTGCGTGATGTGTGTGACATCAGAATGTGACGTAGTCTACTTCTGCCAGTTTCATCATTGCATAGTAGTAGTAAAGATGGGTCAAAGGTCAAATCAGGCAACTTCTGATTCATTTTAAACTTGTTGCCAGGGCAATTAACCTCTTCATACAACCTTCTAGACATTGGTGACTTAGAACCTCTCTACAAACAAAAATGTATGCCTCAATTACACCAGAGTAGTTATTCTTGCAGTACAATCACAATTGAAAGCAAATACTAGAAATAATTCCAGTGATTTATTAATCTTTTAACTAGAAAATGAAAGGTGGTCTATTAAGTAAAAAATAGAAGGGTAGTCTATATGATAGGCTAAAAAAATTGTCACGGTAATGATTAGTCAATTGGAATGAGTGAGGTACTGCAATTCTTGTGGTGCCAACTATTGCTTTTGTTCTTACAAGAAAGCTTTTTGTAAAATAATAATACCCACAGTTTATTCCAGAAAACACTTGACTCCTGAAGACATATGTTTATAGTAGTGTCTATTTTGCCTCATGAGGCAAGGGCTGTGTTATTTTGCCTTTAGTTGAACATGATTGGTGGAAGTGGTCATAGGACGAGTACGATGTGCAAAAAGACAAGGGGTTAGGGTTTGCAGTTAAAGGTTAGCCTACAGTTTATGTAAGGCAGACAAGAAGTCCCTGACAGCATGCCATCACTGAAACTATGCCAAAACTTGGCCATCGGACTGAGCTGTTACAGACATCTCGAACCTCAACTAGGCAGGTTGTTCCTTCTAAACTTGCTGTGTGATTACTTTAACCAGATGTGTTCGGGTAAAGGAAAAATAGCTAAGCAGTGCTTTTGCCTCTACTGAGGCAAAATAGACACTGTCCATGTTTATTTCTGTAGTCAGACAAGATTGGGTAATTTGCAGAAGCAAAGTTGCAAAGTCTTCTGCTAAAAGAACAAGAGGGAAAAAGCAAGAAAGAAAATAAAGCAGCAATTATTCATGAATTTAAAGCTCAGTATATGGAAAAGCATGAGCACGTTGAAGCAAAACGGTAGAGATTTTGAGGATAAAAAGATTAATTGAAATTAGCAGCTATGATTTACTAGCCACAAAAGAATAAAAAACTAAAAGGAAGTGCAAAAGCAAGCCATTGAAAAAAAACTTGGAAACATACTTCTACAAAATGTTTACATTTTCCTGAAGCATAAACAGTTCAACACCATACAGATCCAGGCAATCATTTGGAAAAACGTTTACGATGTCAAAGCAATCCCTATCCTAAGAAAACGAAGCAATTCTATTTCACTGGGTAAACCCGTAAGAAAACTAACTTCATTATTAAATCCATAATATAACAAACTAAATCTGCAAATCTCATATTACTGTTAAATCTTGTCAGTTTACACCTGTTATCAAATTTATTGCTGAGTAGCAGGTGAAATTGTGTTGTTGCTTGCTTAGCTGTTTATCAAGCATCAAGTTAAAAGTTGCATCTCAAAACCAAAATGCGCCAGCATTAATGCAGTTGTTGCTTTGTTTTCTAATTAAGATTTTGTCAGCTATATGAGTCTTATCTATGAGCACTGCATGTGGTGTACATTCCAGCCATGTGTGGCGGCCTGGACATGGCGCCACATGTAAATACATGGTCACCGCTAGATGTTGCCCATGAATAACAAGTCACTGTGATAGTCACCACAAGCGAATTATCGTAATTCTCTTATCCTTATGTAATGACAGTGCAACCTAGTATCAGTAGAGTGATCTTGTCAAGTGAGCTCTGTTGCTGCTGGTTGCTTTCCCATTAGTTTAATGCCCTGAATTACCATCTTTCTCTTGTGCTTGCCTCACTAGTTCAAGGTGTTGCAGATACCTGCAACAAATGGCGCCCAATGAGGGACCTCAGAAAAAGGCCATAAGCCCTTCTCAGTAACATCCTCTGTTGAAGATCGTCTTGAAACAAAGGGTAAGGGTTGAACCTGTAAAAATGATAAAGTTGAAGTGTGAATGATAAAGTGATAGACCTTTAAGGTAATGGAGAGGGAAGTGATGTGACGGCCTGGAGATGGCGCCACATGTAAATAAATGGTCACCGCTAGATGTTGCCCATGCGTAACAAGTCACTGTGAGAGTCACCATAAGCGAATTACCATAATTCAATTGTCCTATGTAATGACACTGCAACCTGGTATTAGTAAAGTGATCTCGTTGAGTGAGCTCTGTTGCTGCTGGTTGCTTTCCCGTTAGTTTAATGCCCCGAATTACCATCTTTCTCTTGTGCTTGCCTCAGTAGTTCAAGGCAATGCAGATACCTGCAACACATGATCTAACAAGCATTTTGTGGTAAATAAAGGCATGTTTCTTACTTGACTGTTTCCCACAATTTAAAGCTATGTTTTGTTAATATATGCAAGGACGTTTGAGTCATGCAATGTAGTGTAATAAGGAAGCAATGCAAACTATTGTGTAAAACTGAATGTACGTAACAAACACAAAAGTGTGCGCTTGAACTCTTTCGCGTCTGGTAAGTTTCGAGGATTTCGTGCCAAAAAAAAACGGATCCCCTGTGGTTTTGCGCATGTGTAACTCTGGCGCTGAAAGTGATAGAGAGCTGTTCAAAGCCTCAAAAGACTCGGCAAGTCTTCCAGTCTGGACTTGAAAAAAATTATTTGGTTGGGGTGTGCAGATTTTTTGTGAGTGACCATAAGTGGAGGACTTTTAGGCCACCTCGGCCCACTTCACCTGGCCCTGGGCCCAAGCCGTTAGATGGTAGTATTTCGCTGAAGTTTTTATTGGAAACTTGGCTACAATCCGAGTCTTTTGCTACTTTGGATGACCTGCTTCAGGTTCAAAAGTTATGATCTAAAGAAGGGGTGTCAAACTCGTTTCGTTCAGGGGCCAGTTCAGGCAAATTTAATCTCAAGTGGGCCGGACCAACGTAATCAATGTAAAACACCGTGGTTATAAGTAATGACAACTTCCAACTGTTTTCATAACTTTAATGCAAAAAGTTCAAGCTTATCTGAAAATGATTATTATCACATTTAAGGAGGAACCTTTACGAAAAATCTGATATTTTTTCACCACTGAAACCTGGTGTGAGCACACCAAACATACAGGTATCCCATTCACCCCTGTAAAAAAGTAGGAAAAGGGCCAAATGTCTTGAAAATCTCTGCATATTCTTTGCCAACTTTTCTCTTCCTCGATAAAGACATTTTGGGTAACGAGGCTGCCACGGAATAGAGAATAAAGGCTTAACTGAGCAATTTAGGCAAAAGCCCAAGTCTGAGCATGGAGTAGTTCTACATATGTCCTTATTACGCCACAATACAATTTCCTTCACTCTTGCTGCATTTTCACAAAAAACTGCATAGATGTCCTGCATGTTTTCACTGCATACATATTTGAAAGAGGAAGTTGCTTGAGTCGGTGGGTTTAGTTAACATTTCTGTGTGTTTTTTAACACAGAACTCCGGCGACGTCGATTTTGACATTTATAAAAATCAATGCGCAATTTTTTGCAGTTGCTGCTTATTACCGGTTCTCAAATTTTGCCTGGTCGAATAGATATCATTGCAGTTTATTTTTCGGTCAGTAATTGGAATAGAAGCTTTACTTAGCAAATTTTAGTTAGAGTTGTACCTAGAACTTCGAAGGTTTCCAAATCGACATCGCTGGAACTCAAGGTATATTGTTTTGCCAGATTTCTAGTGTTGAACTTTATCAACAGTAGTTGAATTTTTGCGTGTTCATACCTGTTTGAAAGTTGCAAAAGGAAATATGCAGAAAACGAGAAATTTTCACGTGAGAAAAACAATAAAATTTAAACAATTGCGTTACGGTTTCAAGTGATTGCAATCTAGTCAGCAATTATCGAAGTATAACTGGATAAACTTCAAGCAAACAAAAAAGTTTTTACTTTACAAAATCATCCCGCGGGCCGGATTCAACCTCGCAACGGGTGGCTTTTGGCCTGTGGGCTGTATGTTTGACCCCCTTGGTCTAAAGTAAACAAAAAATTTGATTAGTTAATTAAGATAATTAATTAAGTTGTTTATTTTAGATCATAACTTTTGAACCAGAAACGCTAGAAAGTCGATCAAAGTCTCAAAAGACTTGGACTCGAGTCTAGCTTTCAGCGAAATACTTTGGCCTAGCGGTTGGGCCCTAGGCCAAGTAACATGAGCCAAAATTGCCCAAAAACTACTTCACTTACAACATCACTCACAAAAAATCCACAACCCCCAACCAAAAAGTTTTTTTCGAGTGCAGACTAGACGGCTTGCTGAATCTTTTAAGGGTTTGAACAGCTCTAGCGCAATCGGCAGAGGAGCTGTGGTGTTGGTAAGGCAACCAAAACAGCTGGAGTTAGGCCGATTTCCAGGTACGACTATATCGTAGATTGACTCTCAAGGTGTTAAACATAAAATCAAGGTGGCGTCACACATGTCACATCACTTGCTTCACAGAGTGTGACGTGTGTGACCAATTAACTATTTTGTTTATATGAAACATCTAAATAGTAAGAAAATAAATAATGTTTTCAGCAAAGATAATTTCAAGATAATTTGACATTTAAAGAAAAAGTGGCTTGTGAAATTTCCGCAGAAAAATGTAACGCAAAAAATGTGGCGTGTGTGATATAAATATTTGTCAGAAAAAGCGGTCATATTTTAGAGGTAACATGCAAAATTGAAATTTCAAGCATTAAAGAACACAACATATCTCTTGCATTCCGTGTTGCCCCACTTAGTAGCTGTAAAAAAATTTTACCAACATGGAAACAATTTATAAACAATGTGTATATTGAACACATTCAAACTAAGTCACCATCCACTACTCTCCACACATCACCACTAGATGATGTTGCACATAGCATGTGTTCCACATACAAAAAGAAAAACTTCAATGTTTTAGTTCTAAGTTTTATCAATGAAATATGTTGTTTGAAAAAATAGTCCATGGTTGACATTAGCATGGAATTGCTCAGAAGGTGGATACATTCAAGTACTTTTAGGTGGTATTTATGAGTGACAGAAGGCGGAACAAGGAGATTGATGCATGGATTGGTAAAGCTACACAGTTCTGCATGAGCTTTATTGTTCTGTGGTGACAAAGCAGGAGGCAGGAGATTTCAAACACTGAAAAACTGTCAGTTTTTAAATTGGTCTTTGTTCCTATCCTCACATGTGGTCATGAATCTTGGGTGATAACTGAAAGAATATTATCTTTTCTCAAGTGCAAGTGGCAGAGATGGGGTTTTGGCAAAGAGTTCACAACATGACACTGCCACAAACTATGAAGCTGTAAAATGCACCAAGCCCTGAATGACAAACCACTCCTCTGAATCGAAAGATCCCCAAATCTGGCCATGTGGCCAGAATTTCCCAAGAAAGATTTGTAAGTCCTGCTGGTGCTGGCTACACCCACAGGAAAGTGGCCAAGAGGTCTTCAAAGGACCAGGTGGAGTGGCTGCATCTCTGACCTTGCTTGGTCCCATCTTAGGTGTAAAGCCAGCAGAACTATTTGAGATGGCTGTTGACCATGAGGTCTTTTGAGTCCTCTTAGGGCTGCTGCCTGCACCAAATACCTTGGTGCAGGCCCTAACTAATGTCATCAACGAAGGGAAGAACTATGCCATTTTTCATTTACTCTGGCTGATTTTTGTAGAACACTCAGTACTTATAGGGGTCATTCCATGTCAAATGAACCAAAAAAATAAAAAATCAACGCACCATCTCATATTTTCCAGAAATTTAACAAGCAGAGAACTTTTCATGCTGATTCCAAAAACTTAGATTTTTTAGTTTTTTTTAAATTGGTTCAGGTTTCGTGAAGTTATGGATCAAACAAAATGACTACTTTTTGTGGTCAATGAAGCATAATGACTAGCAAGAAAATCATCAACTAACTTGAAAACTAAATCATTCTCACTATAATCATTTAATTGTTGTAAAAACTTGACAAGAGGTTGTCTTAAGTATCTTATCTTCACTTGTGAAGAAAAATTATAAAAAATCCATGCATTTACCTCAATTTTGGGGTAAAGAAAATGGGTAGTCATCAAAATCACTCGTGCGTAACATACATTTTGAATGGTGGTAACTTGATGTGCACATACCATTGGCATGTTTTTGGCACACATGCTATTGGCATTTGGTGTTTAAACCCAAAGCAGAAGTGAAGTTGAGTCCAAAAAAGTTACTCCAATCATCTCCGATCTGTGTATGAGTTTGATGATGTGATGATGCTGATGGTGGAAAGTATTTTACAAAATATGCTGTGGCTAAGCTACTGAATTTTTCATTACATTTCAAACACTGGTGCACTTAACTGTAAGTATGCATTTTGTCATTGGCCTTGAAATGCTAGAAAAAAGGTTATGAAGCTGCACAATTTTACATTCACATTTAATTGTACCTGTATGTGCAAAGAACTAGGTGTACTTCTTAAATAATGTTGGTACCAAAGAGCATGTAAAACTGGGTTGCATTTTTTCATGTAACTTCTCAAAGCAAACTGTTCAGACTGCACCAAAACTGATGTATTTTAAGCTAAACTAGTGTTTTGGTAGCGTGTATAATATGAAACATAATTCTATTAAGATACGCTGTAAATGTGTAAAAGCAGGTATATACAGTCAGTAGCGGACACAGGCTAATTTGGTGGGGGGGGATGCAACATCGATTTACAATGAACCTAATGCTGCACAGGACCATATTGCGAAGCTTGAGTGATGCAACTTACAACTGGTCAAACTTTAACACTGCACCGCTGCAGAACCAACAAGCAATGTGGCACATAATAACGATCTGATGACGTAGTCACTGGCGTCGGTGCAGGTACATCGAGGACTCGAGACAGACAGTTCACGTGACGACATAACACCTATTCTCATTCTAAGTTACATTTGTTACAGCACAATTTTTGACTCGTATGTTGCAGCAAGTGAGGGTAGTCACTTCGATGAGGTTTAGATCAGTGCTCTTCAAATGGGGAACCTTGCAGTTTTTAATTGTCTTTTGGAATAATCTGCGACACTCATAGTAATTTGTGTATAATATTTGTTATTGCAGGTAATTTTGACAAAATAATAACAAGAAGCGGGTTGATTCTGTTTATTTTGCAACCGAAATTGAGAGAACGGAAAGAAACAAACAATTCGTAATGAGTGAAAGCACTAAAGCAGCGGTTCTTAACCTTTTCGGTCTAGTTTCCCACTAAGGCCAATCACCAAGTTCGAATTTCCCTCCTGATATTTTTAGTGACGATGTTTTACGGAACGCTATTTAGCCAATACTCATAGTACCTATTAGCTCGATGGCATAAAGGTTTCGCATAATAGATATAACAATTAAAAGGATCTACTCATGGGTTTCACTCATGTACATCATATCAATCAAACAGAAAAGTAAAGTGCTCATTTTTAATCTGATTTTTGCGATTGCTTTCACTTCACCAACATCTCGATTCGAGGATTAATGGTAAAAATCTTGATTGTGTTATTAGAAGGGGAAACTTGTTTCAACGTGCTGCAAGCTCTGTTGTTCCAAAACTATTTTAGCACAATTCCGGAAGCATGGTAGCACTAGTTCTGCAAAGTCTCATGACTTTTTCGCTTTAGCAATGCGAAGTGCAACGAGATGGGATGCCTCAACGGACAAATTTACTTGTTTCAATGCACGTCCTGCATCCAGTCTGACACGTTTGAGACAACCTTCCTTAGACTTACTGTAAAGTAGCCTGCTCAATCGATTTTGCTAGGTTGCTTCTTGTGAGCGTTATTCAAATGCTGCTTGAGTTGGAATGATTTCAAACAGTTGTTAGCCAGTGTTTTCATGTACAACATACCCTTGCGGGATATATTCTCCATCTTTCTGGAGGGAAGCAACGCCATATCTGATGTAGTCTTCCTTGTATTTTCGCTGATTAGCCTTCGCAACCGACATTTTTGCACTACATGTCTTCGAAAAATAATGATTCGTTACGAAGCAGGTTGTCATGTTTCACCGCAAAAAAATTTAATCTAACTTGTTACAACATAACATCACCTCATCTTCAGCAAAGTATAATTTCAATTCAACCTTGCTGATAAATTGAAGTCAACTTTTTTACATATCATTCGTACTTACGCTACGCAGTTCGCTTAACCTGACTACCTACCTGACCTATAGCAACCGTGGCTACCTATAAACAACAACGGTCGTTATTCGATTGTGACTTTTGAATATTGTTGAACGCTAAAAACGCAATAATTACAAAACAATGCACTAGTTAACAAGTGGATGTTTCTTTAAAAAATAAGTTTGTGACTTAAAATTTAGATTTCCTTCCATAGGTATTGGAGTAAAACAATTTCTCACTGCACCAAATCAGAAAGAATTTCCCACTGCATGGATGAAATTTCCCACCGGTTAAGAACCCCCGATGTAGAGGAAGATGCATTTTAATGTTAGTCATAAGCACCAGCAACGTGCGCACTTTGAATGAACACTCTTACGAAGTGACTTCCTCAGCCTCTTCAGTTCTTTCATTTGCAGTTGATTAAAACTCCTAAAACTTTTAACCATTCTTTGGATCTTTCTGTTGGCGTTATCGGGCTTACTTATTACGTCAGTTTCACAACCGGGCAATGACCGTTTTAATAAACTTCTGAAAATGCGCTTTGCTGAAGGTCCGAAGTGGTCAGTCTATAAAATGCACTTCACACAAGTAGTTGGATCGGGCGTCATGTTCGTTACAAAACCCAGCGGAATGTGCCATGTAAGAGGCAAATGTTTTCGTATACCAAACCGAGCGTTACGGTGAGTTAGTTGGTTTTGTTGCCGCACCCCGAATTTCTATCGTCTTTGCCCTTCCGCTAGTATGTACACATCGCAAATGCTATCAGATTCTGTTGTGTGCTAGTTGAAGTCAAGCGTCGAAATTTTCGTTACTCGGGAGTGGGAGACCTTGCAGGTTTGCGTAAGCTGGCAAAAGTTTTTGAGGTTTGTCGGGCCAGGCGAGCAAATCTTGTCATCTTCAAACTGGAAAGCATTTCGCACCATTTTGGCAGTTCACTTTGTGTAGAGAATGCATGTTCCTTATGCTTGTAGCGTTTTTTGATGCGCGCAAAGAGTATTTCACTACTAGGAAATGTTTGGAGCAGAAGCCATTGATTCGTTTGCTTTTTCGTTCCCTCTTAAATATGTCTTGTTGAGCATGGTGCCCTCGCGCTTTTTCAAACCAAACTTCAACTAAAACCAAAGCTTAGTTCCAGGTATCAGTTTTGAAAGCGAGCCTGACAAGTTTTGTGCTAAGGCGTTGTGCTGTGTTGCACCAATCCTGCAGGGACCGAAACGTGAAAGCGCCGCGTGTCTTCGCTGTTATCGTCCCCGTTACATGCATGGCATGAACGGGTTTAGGGCAAGACCCTTTTGCTGTTGTGGTGCTGTTTGCAATCATACGTGGCATTTAAATATTAACTAACAATCCAAGCGGAAAGTAACTAAGACGAAGTGACATTTGTGCGGTCACGTTTCGCGTACTGCGAATACTCGCTGTGTTTCATTTATTGCGGACGAAGCGCTTATGCAGCAAATCACAACTTTCTCTGCTTTCAAGACGGGAAAGCTGCCAGGCGTTGCTCTTAGCTGAATTTTTTATCATGCATTTCCGTGTTTTTTTGAGCGTGTGATCATTCGAAAACGTCCTGATCAAACTCCTGACTGCCTCAGTTAGGTAATGCTTTGCATTGGTCCCCTGTAGTTCCGAAAAACGTTAGTCCCGTTGTTTTACGCAAGAGGCCATCGAAAAGTCTCCCAAGTGTCACTTGGTCACAAGCCTGTAACCAGGTTTTTGCTGTTGCAGGGGCGAAACAGCGCACGCAGGGGCCACATACATTAACGCAAACCAAACCGTTGCAAGACTTTTTGAATGAACAAGGAAAAGAAAACAAATTTTGTCAGCTTTTACTCCAAACTTTATTCAAACTTTCCGGGAATGACTTAAAAATAAAGGTCATCACCCGGGTCAATCACCAGATTAGGCCGAATTTTTAAACAATTTTTTATATCACCACATTATGCCAAAAATGCAATTGTTATGCAGCAAACCAAACCAAAACATAACAGGAAGGCCTGCAACGTCGCTTCCCCTCATTGATGACGACTTTGGTCAGTCTTGTTTAAAAATTGCGCAAGCCGCATGAAGGTGGGCGTGGTCGATGTCAGTGATATTTGCTTATGTTGTGACAACGCTCACCCAGCAAGCGCTGCACACAAAAACAAACTACTGAGAACCATTCCACGCAACTGTGAGAATGCATTTTACGTGTATTTCAGATTGCACTACAACAGCTTCTATAAAATCATCTGGTTCAGCAAAAGCGTCCCGTGCATATTGCAAACCAAAGAGCAGTTTTGAAAATTAAATCTCATCATTAAAAGCAACAGCTAATACAGAGGCTGTTTTGTGCTTGTACTTCTCGTTATGTTGCTTGGCGAAGGTTAATCAGCCTGCTTGGACCACGCCATCAATAAATCGCTTGTCATAAAAGATTCATGAGAGCGCAACTGCACGGAGTTGTGGCGTGTGTGAGGTGCTGCAAAACATGCAAACGTGATCTGCAACTCGTCATTCGTTAGATTTGTCAAAGCAACGAAGCTGCAAGAAATAACTTATTTTCTGAGTTGCAAAAAAGCGACGCACAAGCAAAAATTAGACTCAGAGCTGAAAGAAGAACGGCGTAAAGTCTATTTCGCCTACACGCTAAATTCGCTGCTTGAAAATGATTAACCATTATGATGTGGAGAAGACTAAGAGCGTCAGGATAGAGGTCAGAACGATTTGTTTAAAACTGAGCTAATTCGTAAAAAATGTAGAACTTACAAGATTCTGACCCGTCCGTTCTATGCAATGCATTTTGAAACACTTTTTTCAACGTACTTCTTATAGGGCATCCCGAAATCGTATAAATCCAGTCTGCATTATTCTAAGAGCAGCTGCGTAACCGCTTTAATTAAAACTGGGCTTCTTAACCTGGGGTGCTAGCACCCCCAGGGGGTGCTAAAATCAATTTCAGGGGTTGCTGGGGAAGGTCGCATATGTGGCGGTCAAAGGTAAACGGAATACGTTTGGGCAAACGTATTTTTACCGCATATTTTAACACTTCATCGACTGCACTTGTCTTTGCTTTATCCTTATAGTAACCAGGTGTTAGCCAATGGTAGGGGGTGCTGGACTGCTTAGGCGTGACCAAAAGGGGTGCTGAGGTAGAAAAAGGTTAAGAAACGCTGAATTAAGACATGGCCCTGCTGGGAGTTCGGTGTATGCTTGGTCTGATTGTCGCTTGACCGGAAACAAGTTAAAGGTCAGTTTGACATGCACCTTCGTGACGTTCTGGAAACAATTTGTGTTAAAGCTCAAATTCCTTTGCATCAACTTTCTGCATCTGGTTTGCCGTCGTGGACAAGTGTTTGTTTCATTCCGCTGTATAAGAATCAAAATATGGCCGTCTCACGCACTGTTTGTTTGAGTGTATCAAGGATCGTTTTGGTTTGACTTAACCTTTGCGCTTTTTCAAAATCGCAATCAGTCTGAAGATAACTTACGTGCAATCGAACTCTGTCATAATTTAAAAAATCAGTTGCTTCCCTGATTTTTTCAATTATTTAGCCTTAAGAGATTCAGCGCTAACTCATTTTGCGCTTTTTGATCAGCAGTGGCTACAGCGTTAAAACTGCGAGTCAAGAGCTTTTACTGATAACATTCAATTCAGTTGTTCCGTGCAGACAGCACCCGCGTATTGCTGTTTTAACTAAAAGTTTTGTGTTGGATACTGTTACGTTAAGCTGTTTGGAAGGCTTCAAAATATGCTATCAAGTGTTAAGTAACGGGAAAGGTAAAAATGAAAATTTCTGCTAGGCAATCAAGAGAAAATCTGAGGAACTTCTAATGACTAAAGATGTCATGGCAAAAGAAAAGCAGGAAAACCTGAAGCGGTTGGTGGCTCTGAAGAACGAGCTGGAGAACACCGTGGATATTAAAACTATTGACAAGTACTTGGAGGACTGCATAGCAAAAGGTAGTGTAGAAGGTGTTTACCTAAGACGTTTTTCTGTTATTCTTTCTTTACCAACAAGTAGCAATCCGTCAGCGTTGCGCGATAGGTCCCTGACATAAAGAAATATTGTGATAGCAATACCGTACTCTAAGACTAATACGCTCTTAAAGTGAGATGTTAATTTCTTTTGCACAGACTCGGTCCAGAAACCTGCGCCAATAGTTCTCTCTGTGCCAAACACAACAATTATCGAGGACGACCAACAATCAACCTCTACCGCATCTGGTAAGTTCTTGGTTGCGCATAGCAGCTCAATTACAAAGGCATATTTTCTTGTGCAGCGTATTAGGACATTGTGCAGTATATTGTAGGACGTGCAACTGGTTTTCACGGTAACACACATTGTATTTCTCCAGTCATGAAAGTAAAATTTCTTAAAAATAAGCTCACATATAGCTTCACACTCCCAAACCTGGGCTGTTTGTAATGAACTGGCTTTTGAGCATACGAAGCGTCGTTCAGGTTGTGTATTCGCTGACTTGGAAACATTCATGTGTTTGGCAGATGCTGACCCCCAAAAAAGGATTTCGTTTGGGCCAAGCCAATGTTCTTTCCTTTAGGGAAGACCTTAATCAAAGCAACAGATCGATCTCGTTTGTGGTGCTTCGAACTCCAACTTCAAAGAATGTTTTTTTTTCGTTGCAGAAGCCGAAGAAGAAGACCTCAAAGCTGCCGGAAACGCGATGTACCGACTTCCTGACCCTAGCGAGAGAAACGCTTCCCTTCGATCAAGATTGCCTTCTTCTGAAAGCTACGCCACTCGCGTCGATCAGTTTCGTTTGCAAGGTCAAGCCGCTCATTCAGTCGTGTCCCGTTCCTTGACGCTTCAGCGACCTCTAGCGAAGCCGAAGGAGACGGCTGAGCAGCCGCCTGCTGTCCAAATGACAGGCGATGCCCGACGCTCTTTTTCTGCTGGTCGAAGATCGTCCGTTAAAATGTACACCCGGTCCGGTCGATCAGCGACCCCGTCTCCGCCTTCAAACGTTGTCTCCTTCTTCCCTCGGTTTACGATCGGCAGCGGGGGCAGCCCACCCTTGCATTCATCGGACAACGACACTTCCAGGTCCGACCGCACGGCAGCCGCGGGTCTATCGAGTCCCACCAAACCAGAAGACCCAGCCGCAACGAAGTCCGGGAGCCGCGAGACGTCCTTCTCGTTCAAAAACCAGCATTTCAAACCTGACGACAGTCGCGACGATCGCGCAGTTTTCGGCGCGTCGCGGTCAGTCGAGCGTGTCTTCAGCCCGACCACCACGCACCCGCACAGCACCGTCGCTTTGCAGCTGATGACGTCGTCCGAACCGCAGCAAACGCCAAGCGCTGCGCTGGCGTCCTCGGCTTTGCCTCGCGGTGCGGTGGTGTACAGCGGCGTGTCGCTCCACTCGTTCTCCGGTTACCAAGTGAAAGTGAAGTACGTGAACCCAACAGACACAATCGCCCCTTCGCTCGCGCCTAGTCAAGCTCACATTCCGATGAAGAAGCGGCACTTTGAACCAGCGCCGTACGCTGGCGAAAAAGATCTCAGCAAGCGGCTCAAGCTTTCCTCGTCCTACGACGACACGTCGCCGAAGTTGACTTCGCTCTACGTTGGTGCCTCTGCGGGATTCCTCGGCTTGTGTGGCAAGGAAGGCGTCGGCTCGGCCTCGGATAACGAAAGCGACCGAGATTCGCCGATGTTTTCCGAGCGTCAGCGATCGGTTCTGCAGACTTGGCGCAAAACCGCGACTGCGGTTGTCTCGGAGCGAGGGGGAAAGGAATGGACGGATTACAGAGGGACGGGAGAAAAGAAGAAAGCGATCTTTATGCATTCATACGAAGCTCCCACAACCAAAACGACGTCTGCGGCACCGAAGTTAAGTGAAGCTGGAAAACCGAAAGCAACCTTCAGTTTGTGGGATCGCAAACACCACGCCAGTGAGTTTTCATTGTTGTTCTGCTTGCAGCAGCTCGGGCTTCTTTTATCAAATAGTCATTTAGATGAAAATGGGCAGCAAGTTCTTGAAAAGCGGGTGATTTAAATAATGTGTTGTTATTGCAGTGGTTAGAAGCAAGTTGTGCTGTCTGCTTCGTTTACAGTGTTTAGGATGCGCAGAAGTTCAAGCGCTTCGAAAGTCGCGACATTTATGATGAAACTAAAGGTTTGTGTGAATTGCAACCAGGAATGTTTGCAAAATGTTGCAAAGTTGCAGGAGCAACAGATAAAACGGTTTCGGTGAAACAAATATCTTTTTGAAATCACTTTGAAAAGCAAAACGTGTTAGTATATTGTGTTCTGTAACCGTTTTCTGTGTTTTAATTCAGGGGTCATCTGTTTCTTTGTTTTTCGATTTTAGTAACTATGACGACAGCAACGAATTGGAGAGGCAAACAACAGCAACAGCTGATAGCGGGCAAGGCCAAAACAACAGTTCCACCATTTGGCCTCTCGTCTTCGGCAACGGCTCAGACTCCACATTCTGCCACACAGGTACGACGAAAGAAACATCGGTCGCGGCCACTGCGCTCGAATAGAAACAAAAATGTTGAATTATCAGTTCAGACCCAAAGCTCAGTAATCACAAAAAATGAAATGGCAACAAGTATATACGAAAACCTATTACTCAAACTTAAGCGTACTGTTTTAACTCTATTCTGTAAATTGAATTAGTCAAGTATCACAATAAACAGTGACTTACCAGCAATTCACGGCACTTTCATCATCCAAACTGTTATTTGCTTCGTGTTTACGACAAGTTCAGAACGAAATCTTGAGGTGAGTCAACCACGAAGATGAATTTGAAGCCATAGGGGCAGAATCACAGCACAGTCCAGATTACTGCACAGGGTTGCTAACAACGCGAAAATGTTTCAAGTTTGAATTCCAAAAGCTTTTGTATGTAACGTTCTCCGTAGTGAAACACTGAAAAAAGAAATCCTCAAACGCACCCCACTTCGGCAATAATTCGTGGAATTCCTTTGTTGACGCGTTGTGGGAAGCCTTGCCTTCTGAAAGCGTCCTGGAACTTATGTTTTATGACTTCAGGTGTGCTACACGACACTAAAGAGCAGCAAACCGACTGTTCTGCCATCGCTGATGGTGAGCAGCTCGGGCGATACATCAAAAGACCCCCAACCTACCCAGCCACCATCCCGGACGACTCCACCGCGCACGGCACCGGGAGTTTCACGAACAGCTCCAGCAGCTGCTGGTACGGCAGCCAGTTATTCAACAGATTCGTGCGGTTCATGCTGGTTCTAGGTTGACTATTTTTGTCATGGCTTTTTTTACATTTCTCGCAACTTACGTTGCGTATAAGTTAACGGAAATGTGGCTGAAGTGTGTTTGACGACTAACTTGCGACGCTGTGCTGCTGGAAGCAAGTTCTGCGCGCGTTTTGTTTTTTTATGCAATTTCTTTTCTCTCGGTTTGCTGAAAACTTAAGTGCTACGTTTATTTAAACCATTCAACAACACTTTCTGCCTGCAGGCGCAGCCGTCTCGCAGCCAGTGCTCAAAGTGCTTGATCCAACTGGTCACGGCGCAAATCGAGTGGTGCAAGTGGTCAGTCAAGCTGCTCCTGTGGTTCAACCGCTCCCTATATCCGCTCCTAGCAATGCCGTTGCCTACAACGTCGTGCCTTACTTCACGGCGGGACCTGTCGGTCAGCCGACAAGTGGCACAACCAGTTACGTTCAGCCTTTAGCCTCGGCGTCGGTCGCTGGTGTTCCAAACTTCGGCTACATCATGAACAACACAATTGTGCCCGACCCCAAGCTCGTGCAGCCCAACGGCAAGCCCGCCCAGATTGGTCAGCCAAACGTCCAGATGCCAGTCGTCGTGCCCATCGGTTACGTCATGTACCCCCCTGGCGCAGCGGCTCCGTCGCACGGGATCCAGCTGGCCAGTTTGCACCCACAGCAGACGAAAGTGATCGCGCCCCCGGCAGCGGCTGTCTCCCTCGCTGAACCATCTTACCCTGCCCTAACGCCAACCGCCAGCAAACGTTCACAGACACCGTCTGCCGCAGCGGACAGATCGCGCAGTCGCGTTGGCTCGGCCGATAGTGGCGGAAGCTCAACCATTTCGGCTGATTCCACTGACGACACGCTCAAGAAGTCTCAGACGTCATCGCGTGACACAAGCGGTGCGCCGCCAGCGGCTAACGTATACACTGCCGCTGGGCCAACCCAGTTCGTCATACCTGGCAATCACGGGTTCGTGATGGCGAATAGCCAAGCTACTCCCGGATACACGATCCCCATAAACCTGCTGGGCTATCCCTTTCAGACGTACGCTCCGCCGGGTCCGGAATCCAGAGCGATCCAAGCTGTTCAGATGGCAAGCTTCCCTGCTGAGACAGGTCAAGGGCAGGTATGTTTCGCATGTTGGCTATTTCGGAGTGTGTCATGTTTTTGTTTTTAGCAATTTTAGTTTTTTATCAAATGTACAAATATACAAACGGCCAAATTTAGGGCAGGGTAAAATGGGCACGTGCCCAGGGGCCTCCACAATCTTGAGGCGTGAGACTCCTGGTTAAGGCTGATTCAACATATTTAATGTGATTAATCATACAGACAGTTAATAGCAATAGTATTGGGAAATGAAGAGAAGTATATTTATTTAAATTCTTGTCATTTTTCTGTATTTACTGACGGAAAACTACAACCAACAGAACGTTTAATCTACGACTTTACTTATGATTACATTTCCAGTTAGCTTATAACAGTATTTTCTTGACCTTAAATAATATTTTCTTGATGTTCTGAGGGCCCCCAGTCCTCCACATAAGGCTGCCGTGAGGCCTCCAAATGTCTAAACCCGGCCCTGGTCTACAAACATAATTTTGATTGGTAGATCGACGTTGCGCAATTACAATTTATTCTAATAAGTTCAAAATTCATCAGAAAAGAAGATTTAAACCTTTCTCCTCGCAACTGTTGCCGATTCACTGAAAATGCGTTTTTGTTTCTTGTGAACTTGACTGAAAATTTTCGCGTGAAAATAACCTACAGTAGGTCTATGGCAGGCCCGTAGCCGTGTGGGGCGCATTCGGGAGCAGTGCCCCCAAATTTTGTTGTGCCCAGAAAAATTTGGTTTAAACGCATAATAAAATCAAAAACCTTTCCCCCCTAAAATATATTTTGTCTCCCCAAACCTTACAGCCTGGCTACAGGCCTGGTCTATGATACCAACTGTCGTGTTTAGAAAGATATTTGTTGTTCGACGTTCGCCTGATTTTCTCATGTTGCTGATTGCTGACGCTCGTTGTGTTTCGTCGAGCGATTATTACGTCCGCTGGCCCAGAATTACGTGCGTTTTACTTTTCCAGGTTTGGGCGATGAATCACGGCTTGGGCTTGCAGCTCGCAACCGGCGTTGCTGTGACAACACCCGTCACCAGTCAGCAACCTGCGAACAACCCCATTGCTTTGCAAGTGGTGCAAACGACTGTTGGGCGAGAAAACCCTTAGCTTCATGTATTCACATCTTGTTACGTGTTTTTAACAAAAGTCCTCAGATTTCTTTTATATTTATTTTTCGGTGCAATACAGTATATGATAGTTTGCTAACATTCGTCTTTTTTAAGAAAAAATACAGTAGTTGTCATTAACAATGTGTTCGCCTGGTTGCCACTCGTGGACTATAATATGTCAGGACGGTCTTGGCAGAAGTGCCGAGGTGAAGATCAACCCGGGGCAAAAAACACCTTCGGCGACTCAATGTTTTTTAACTGCATACCATAGTAATGTTGTGTTGTATTTCGAAGAAGTCAGAGTCTACTTTTCGCATCCCTAACTGTTCCACGTTTACTTGCAAGCAGTTCGTCTGAGCAGGGCTTTGAAAGCAAAAAAAGTGCTGTTGCGAGACCTGTTTTGTGCCCCCTTATAAATCATGACTAATTAAGAGCTTCATCAGCTTTTCAGTACTATGACCAGAGAATGATATGCTGTATTTGTTATTTTACGTTATACAACCATTTACCAATGTTATTAGTTAATTCTGAAATGTCTCACGTTGATCTCAAAGAATGCACGTAACACAGTTGCATTGCGAATTTCATAACGACGCATCAAATTCAACATTAATAGTAGGTTATAGCAGTTCTCACTAGCAAAGCAAATTTACTAATTCTATAACCCTAATACAGCAATAGGACAAGAATTTAGTAAAAACTCCGTGTATTTTTGCTTATTGGCTTGAAAATGATCAGAAAAATGCACGAGCGTTTCATACGTGATAATGCAAAAAAATTTAAATCAAATTTGTTATTTGGAACATTTAGTAAGCTCAGGCCTACTTATATACTAACCTGCAGTAGCTAATATGCATAAATGTACATATTAATTTCAATTCACACTTCATGCCTGTGCAACCGGGCAATTATTTTTTCCCAAATTAACGCCGTTTATCATAGTATTCGCTTCACCATAGAACTAGAAACTAGCGGTTGCATGCCCTTCCTTGATGTGCTTGTGGAACGTTGCGAATCTGGAATCGTTATTCGAACATCGAAAGCCCACGCATGTCTGTTTAGCAACTGGTCCAGTTTTCTTCCGTGGCATTATGAAAGACATCTTGTAAATTCATCTTTGAAGCGAGCCTCCGCAATAGCCAGCTCTCAGAATTATGCACGAAAATTTCCAACGTTGTAAAACTATACTTATATCCAATGGTTTCCCGGCAAATTTCCAGGAAGATTGTGTGCGCGATTTTTTACACAGACCACATACACTGATAGGCCTAACTCTGTTTCATAAAGGCTACAGTCCACTGCCAGGGCCGGCCTTAAGCCGATGCAGCTGCATTGGGCCCCGCGTCTATGGGGTCCCCACGCCATGACGTTTGGGTAGGTTATTTTTGCCAGATACTCTTTGCGTTCGAGAATTCAATAGAAACAGCTCATGGATCTCATTGTCTGCAAACAGTGCTCTCGTTAGAACGAACACTGACACAGATGACAGCAGGTGAAAGTTGAACTCGCAGACGTACACCTGTTCAAGTCCGAAGACTCCAGCAGTTGTCCACTGAACCACCAGCAACAAATTTCTATTTAGCACTTTTTCGGCTTGGTCTATATTGGACATTGAACCGTTTCAATCTATCTGGGAAGTCGGTCAATAGTGTTTTGTGTAGCAACGCTTGTGCCAAAACTAATTTTGATCGTTTTTCTGAAACAGTTCTAAGCTGGGGCCTTCGCTTTAGGAAAAATGCATGGTGCGCTACGATTTAGTTATACTGTAGATTTTATATGCACTGTGCCCAAAACTTCATTTGCCATAGCCCAAAACCCTTTCAAATGGCAATCCACATTAAACGATTGTTATGCCTCTGTGGATTACTGCTGACGGCAGTATAACCCCCACTCGGAATTTATAGCTTGTAGGAAGTTACCACGACAAAGCTTGAAATCCAATTTAATCGCAAATGATATTTAATACCTTCAAACGCCAATCAAAATTGATGCAAAAAACTTGCAAAATTGAGAATTTTTAGTGTATTAGCTATCTAGCGACATTGTTGAAATAACTAAATATTGTTCAGAAAAACTTAGACGTTCCAAATTACAAAAAAATATGCCTATAAAAGAAAGCGTATAGAACCTACCGCAGTGGCAGAGAAAAGAGGAAATAAAAGCAGCGAAGGAAAGTGAAAAAGAAATTTATCGTTAAGAAGAATAGTACCGTGATCGAGGCATCAGATATATGGTGGCCCATGCGTGACACCCTGGATTTTTTTCTTTCTGACATTTTTTCAAAAATAAAATACCAAAAAAATACAAAAATTTTTCCAATGTAATCGCTAATTAACATATTTTCGTTTCAAAAACGTTTTACTTTCATTTCGAAAACACTTATGCCCCGCAAATGATTTCTAAATAAAAACATTTTCGTTTTGAAAACAATTTTACTCTCGTTTCCAAAACACTTTCGCTTTGCAAATGGTTTATAAATAAAAACATTTTAGTTTCAAAAACAATTTTAGCTTCGTTTCAAAAGCACTTTTGTTTTGTAAATGGTTTATAAATAAAAACGTTTTCATTTTGAAAACAATTTTTCTTTCGTTTCAAAAACACTTTCGCTTCGCAAGTGGTGTATGAATAAAAACATTTTCGTTTAAAAAAAACAATTTTCGTTTCGGAAACACTTTCACTTTTTTTCGGAAACACTTTCATTTTGCAAAAAAAAGCAAATCAAAAACAAATCGCATGAGCTTTTCTGGTCGTGGCCCATGCGTGCCACCCTCCGTTGAAGGCCAGTGTTTCCACTTGAGAAGGCTTGATTTGCAGGTCCTCCTTTGTCGATATCTGGCTCCAGTAGCTCGCGATCACTTTCCGCGTACGCGTAGACTAGTCTGAGTCTTTCCTTGTGATAACCTATCCTTGGGGGAACATCTTTGAGGGATTTGTGACATAAGACGTATAATTAGAGTAAGTGAATGGTATCTTTTACGCCAAGAGAAGCGGATGGATTGTGCACATGGGGAATGGTGGTTGTGATGCAGTCAGTCAGTACTGGACTATACTGGCCTGTAACCTTGGTTAAAAAGTTAAAAGATGCTTCGTGATTTTAGGGAGCCTAAAGAATTTTGTTGGGGATCGAGATCACTCTATTATTGATTGTTTGCACCACATATATATGGGTGTTATTCCTCTCGTACATCTCGTTCGTGCTGAACCGCACATTCAACGCAACGCCAACCGAGAGGTTGCAAAAATAGGCTACCAATAGTTAGCTTGGTATTTGCAATGCTAACGCAAAATCGACACTGCCTATCAGTATCACAGAATATGAGACAAGTACTGCGTTGAAAACGTTGCCACAGGGACAGGGAGCCCGTTACTCTTTTGGAGGTCATCAAAACTGGAGCAATTAGGCTACCCTTGAATTTTTCAGTTACAAAATTTCTGCCGAAATTGCCAAAAGCGTTGAAATTTGGTAGGCACACGTTGCACCTTTGACAAATGATCCCCAATAAAATACTTTAGGCTCCCTTCAATCACGAAGCATCTTTACCACTGCTAGAGGCCAGCATATTCCAATACTGACTGACTGCATCACAACCACCATACCCCAGGCGCACAATCCATCCGCTTCTCTTGGCGTAAAAGATACCATTCACCAGACATGGGGCGATTACAGCACAAATGTAATCGATTACGATTACGAATAAAACAAATCATAATGTAATCGATTACGATTACATTGAAAGTAATCACGATTACAATCGCGATTACATTTGTCTTGAAACATCTTCAGAACCAAAACAAACCCCATTTGCATGGTTTGATGTAAGTATCTTTTCAGATAACATACGATTTTAATGAATGCAATAACGAAATCTGTAAGGATCAATCATTGGAAAAAAATTACAATAAGTTTCTACTGAGATGTTCGTGCAGTCAACGAACCAGTGGCGGAACTAGAGGTTTGAGCTGGAAGGAAACTTAGCTGAAAGAGGCCAATTGGCCTCTGTATGTGACCTACAAGTCAACACTCAGAAAAAAATCTTGAGAAATATTGGTGAATCCGGGGGTGGATAGCTATACCAAAACGCCAATTCAACGGAAAATCCTCGAATAACGCAAAAAGACGACAACCTACTGAAAACCAATTAAAAGAATATTAAAACCGAAATATTAGCTAAGTGGGCGCCTGGTTTTTACATTTAGATGGCCAGCGGAGTGAAATCGCCCCTCATCCCTCCTGTCAGTTATTCCGCTGCAACAAACACTTTAAATGTTATTGAACAAAAATAATCAATGTTTAAAATCTTTGTTAAAGTTGATAAACATCAAGGCTTCAAATCTTTAACAGTCAAATGACATCTATCAGGCTTGAACATTCGTTCAGTGACGCTGAAAATTCGTTTGTTAATAATTTCAAAATTGCTGACTGTATCTTCTAAGTGCGGGTTACGATCGTCTGCAAGCCAGCATAGCATTGTGCAGCTTTTAATTTGAAATGAATGAACAGTGACGCCGATATAGCTGCGCATCTGACTATTGGACCAAATGTCAATGGTCAACAAAACCTCATTAGTTTCGTTGAGTTTTTCTAGCAGTGTCTGGTGGATCACGGTTGACATACTAGTTATCAGTGTTGTGGAAAAGTACTTTCAAATTGGATTAAAGTATCTTATTCTTCTGAAAAAAAATTTACTGTAGATAAATTACTGTACTAATTCATATACATAGCCTACTCCAGCACTTACATTCATCAGTTTGCACTGAATATATATAGATAAAACCAACACCTCTCCTCGTAATGTCGCGCTATACTGTTACCGAAGTATCAACTCGTTTTGAAGTGAAGCTCTTCGTTTTGTTGCTACGTCTAACTAGACTCGCTACGTTGCTTCTGGCGGCCATCAGGAAGGGCAGGTGCAACAAAGCGAGAATTCGCTACAAACACTGTGTTGGCCGCTGGACCATCTGGATTTAACGCACACAGACGGGGAAATGGCCTCCCCTGAAACATAACCATGACAAACGATGATAAAGGAGGAAACCCAGCCAGCACAACCTCGGTTCATCGCACAGTGATGTAGGGTGAAGATTTTCAAGTTTAATCGCGAAAGTAATCGTCGATTACGATTAAATTGGCAATGTAATCGAGTGCGATTACATTTCATTTTTGGTGAATTCAATCGATTACGATTACGATTACTAAAAAAGCTATAATCGATTATTATCGATTACGATTGACGATTACGATTACCCCATGTCTGCCATTCACGTACTCTAATTTACGTCTTATGTCACAAATCCCTCAAAGACGTTTCCCCAAGGATAGGTTATCACAACAAGAAAAGACTCAGACCAGTCTACGCGTACGCGCAATGTGATCGCGAGCTGCTGGAGCCAGACATCGACATAGAACTTGCAAATCAAGCCTTCTCAAGTGGAAACACTGGCCTTCAACGGAGGGTGGCACGCATGGACCACGACCAGAAAAGCTGATTCGATTTGTTTTTGATTTGTGTTTGATTTACTTTTCTTGCAAAATGAAAGTGTTTCCGAAACGAAAATACATTGTTTTTTAAACGAAAACGCTTTTATTTATAAACCATTTGCGAATCGAAAGTGTTTTTGAAACGAAAGAAAAATTGTTTTCAAACGAAGATGTTCTTATTTATAAACAACTTGCGGAGGGAAAGTGCTTTTGAAATGAAAGTAAAATGTTTTTGAAACGAAATGAATTTAATTTGCGATTACATGTAAGAATGCTTTTGTATTTTTTGTTGATTTTCTTAATGCCAGAAAGAAAAAAAATTAGGGTGTCACGCATGGGCCATCATATATATGTATCAATCAGTTCCTTTAAGATCAAGATCTGCACAACCTTCTTGCCTCTCCTGTACAACCTGCTGAACAAGCTACATCATGATCTTCCTTGAGCCAGCAATGTGATTCAGATTCCGAGAGGAAAAATGAGAGTCCTAATGTTGTAGTTTTATCGAAAATTGTGAGAATCCTGCGTCTTGGCCCAAACGTCTTTCAACAGCTCAGAGAGATTTTCTAATCGCGAAAGGTCCACATAAGTTAGATTTGAATTTTCCCAAAGATGTAACAGGCAGGATATTTTCAACTTGTTATTTACAATGTAAATTATCCAATGTAGAGGTTATGCAAACGAAATGGCTGGTGTACTCAGCTGAAAAAAACGGATATTTTGCTTTTGTTGTAAGCTTTTACACAATGTTAATGCGGCGCTATTCATTATTGGGTTTTCTAACTGGTCCAATGCTAGTGTGCGTTTAGCTGAGCATGAAAAGTCCAGTTGTCACTTACAGGAAAGTGTTCAATGCTTTGAAACTGAACAAAGACTAACGAAGGGTTGCTCGCTAGATTCAAAGCATCACTTTTAGCATTTGCCACGCCACAAAACTTTCATTGTGTTTTGCCTATTTGCGAGCGAAAAAAGGTAGAAAAACCACATCTTCGAAGTCCAGGTACTTACAAGTAAAGGAAACTTAAAGCTGCCCTACGTATTAACTGTATAGGTAAGGCAAAAACTGTGAATGTCATCCAGCACACTCATTCCTATTTATCACCATATTGGGGTCGACTGTATGCTTCTATTTCATCAATCAACCACGCTCATAATATATTGCCTTTGGAAAGTTGTTTCTTCATCTGTGACGTAGTAGTTGTAAAATCTTGTACATTACTTTTCTAATTCATAAAGAACGGTTTGCATTTAAGAATAACTGCAAATTGAACTTTTGGGGAGCTTTGGACGGATGCATGTTTGTTCTGTGAAGTCTTTTTTTTTCGTGCATTGCATCCTGCGCCAAGACGTTACCTTTACACAAGAACGCGTCTGCGCTTGTGGTTAGCGAAAGCGAGAAAGGTAATCGGTTCTTGTTAGCAGTCAGTTTTCTTGATGTTAGTCGTTCTTCGAACGTAAGCGCCGTTCAACAAGAGTGAAGCAATTGCATTGCAAGTTCAGTTCGCTTGTCAGTTCGGTTTGATTGATGTAACTTTGTACTTGCGCTCGCCGCTCGGATCTACATTGCAGAGCTTCCTATACAACTTTCGGCTTACGAGTGGTAGCGGTACATTGTCTAATGTCCACCACAAAAGCATGCTATTAGACATAAACATAGACGTGGCTAGGGGACACTTGAACTACGCCGATGCCCTTCAGAATAAAAGTAAACTTGTGTAATATCATCTACATTCACATCAACTGCAATACTTCTCCGTGTTTTTTAAATATTCACAATTCACATAGGCCCCCACATAGGCCCGTGGTTCCCAAACTGTGCGTCGCGACGCCCTGGTGCGTCGATTTGATTTTCCAAGGGCGTCGCATAAAAGTAAAATTCAGGGCAGTTTTATTCAATGAGCTAATAAGAGTAAAATTCAGTGCAATTTTGTAACTTTACCAAAGTACATTTTCAAGTGCGATCATGCTGACAGTGGATAGTCTATTTACTATCTCATGACTACGTAACTGCAATTATTGTTTAGTAAAAAAATGTTTACCAATAAACGGCTTGCACAATTTTAGTTTACTGAGACAAAGGCTATACAACAGTAGTCAGTTATAAAAATAATCAACTTGCTGACTGCTTGGCTTGGAACGAATCTTTATTTAAATTGACTTAGTTGTGTTATACTGTATCTTTTCTAAATTGAATAAGCTCAATATTTCTATGCAAGGGCCGGATAAAAATACGTTTGACGTATCTGATAAAATTGTGGTGTTCATTAAAAGGCTATCGTTGTGGAAGGAAGATGTAACAAACGTGTCTGTAGTTCGCAGTGTTTTACGCTTATTTGAACAAAAATACAAATCAAACAAAGCATCAGAGTCGTTTTTATCGTGCTTTCATCAATTATATATATAACACTTTGATAAATATGTGTCTTTACTAACATCTTGATGCTGGTCCATCGCAAGTTCGGTAAACTTTTCCAAAGGCGTCGCAACAAAAAAGTTTGAGAACCTAAAAAAGTTTGATAACATAGGCCATGAAGCGGAACGATCCCCGGTGCGGTTCCACTTGCACAAGGGTTGCCGGAAGTGATTGAGCCAATTGATGTCGCATGTTGATTATCTGTGCAGCAATAGAGATCGCACGCAGTGGTCA
>Ga0210059_1001946_pt1 | contig 31885 bp, 17 predicted proteins | sample Ectturendosymbi2_FD_188042 | JGI IMG/M metagenome (GOLD analysis project Ga0210059, IMG submission 188042) | Ecteinascidia turbinata endosymbiont from Florida, USA - Sample 2 (SPAdes) (version 2) | ecosystem: Host-associated > Tunicates > Ascidians > Unclassified | place: Key West, Florida... | reverse complement strand
AGGGGGGGGTCTGGCATGCCGGCTCTGGTTGGTTCGGGCGGTGCGGTGGAGAGGTTTGCACTACAGTTGCGGTACAGTGGACTGTTCAGTTTTTTCATGCTGAAGGTTTCAAGCAGCAATTCGTAAGTCATTCCTTGTCTCTCAAAGGAATGAAGTCATTCCTTGTCTTTCAAACGCAATAAATTGCGATCGATTCGCTTGGTGTGGGTCACTGTTGTGGCTTTGCAAATATTGCTGAATGATAAGTACAAGCTGAATCATTGCAAGGAGATGGGAGCAGAACCAGGCAGGAGATTCCTCATACAGCCAGCTGCAAAGCTAGAGCCTGAATCGTTGTAAACTATTCCAATTGCCCATTCGTGCGAAGCTGTCGCGTCGAGTTTTGACGGAATCGTGCGAGGAATTGTTGCGAAGCAGTGGCGTGTCTGACCGCATAGTTACGTAGTATAGATGGAGTCTTTTTCAGTGATTACGGTGGGAGACTGTTTTTTCCTGCGGAGGGTGCGGACCAGGGGCGTACACTCCGGGTGTGCTCGGTGTGTTGCGCACACCCTGTGAAACTGAACATGACGTAACATTTTCCAGATGATTAAGAACAAAGGAACTCACAAAAAAGCTAGAAGATAATTATGTACTTTCTAGCCCAAAGGCGCACACCGTATGTACTCGACTGCTCTCGTAATCGCGCAAACTGCTTTTGCAGTTGTGATCTGCGCTGTTGCAGAGCTGAGTGTATTTTACTCCCCTGTTGTTGCGGTCGAGCAACCCTGGGTATGCGTCATTCCAGGCCTTCTGGTCTCGACTGCTCGTATTCGAAGAGGCAATCGTGCAAACTGTTTGTGCAGTTGTCAACTGCGCTGTTGTAGGGCTGTGTGTTTTACTCCTTGGTTTTAACGTGCAGTCTGATATCTTTGCAGTTATGATTGCTTGGTCGTAGCGCTGAGTGCATTTTGCACCTGCATTGTAAGTTGGAGCGCTGATAGTTTGAAGTCAATACAATGACATATTAAGTTATACAGCAATGAATTGGACCTAAACCTTAACGTCAAACATAAATCTTTAGAAAGGTTCGTCACCGAAAACTCAACCGCTGTTACTTCAAACTCTGTCTTGAAACTCACTCAGCAAAAGGACACGTCCGCACCAAAGGCATGTGGCAGTCATTGTTACTGGGTGTGCGCTGTTTGTGATGTCACACTCCGACGTCAAATTCACGTTTCAAATACAACGTTTTAGCGAAGTTTTTTGACACAATGCATATCATTATGCACGCATTCTCCTTATTCATTCTTAGAATAGCTTATCGATTTCCAACTATTTACTTAAACAGCAAACTGCTGGTATTCGCATGTACAGCCTTAGGATATTCAGTATTGATATAATAATTGTTTGAAAAAGTGCGTTGGTACGCACCAGTCATGCGTTCCATTATCCAATGGCAATCTAGCAATCACCTGCCATAGTACGCAGCAAGTAATAAAGTTGATGAGTTGTACCAACTTGACTGATGGAAAACGGTCGACTCAAGTACTTACCACGTTGCGACAACCAGTATGCCCCAAAGGCGTTATTTATAACGTTCCGCTTGAAATTAAGAAAACTGAAATCCTGGAGTCCTTACAACCTCAGGTAAAGTGAAGCGGCTTCAGTATAAACTTCGCGGAGAAATGGAATTATGTGATTCCACTACAGTTCTTCTTCATTTTAAATCTGAACTTCCATCTGAGGTTAGGCTAGGTTACCTAATTTTCAAACCCAGGCAGTACATCTCAAAACCATTGCGGTTTTTCAAATGCAATCGGTTTGGCCAGGTGGCAAACCACTGCAAAGGGAAAGAAAGATGCATATGGTGGCCCACGCGTGTCACCCTAAAATAGTTTTGTTTCTGGCATTTTTTGGAAAAAAACAAAAAAAAAACGTTTCAAAAACTAAAACAATTTTACTTTCGTTTCGAAAACACTTTCGTTTCGTAAACGTTTTCTAAATAGAAAAACATTTTCGTTTTAAAAAATTATTTTCGTTTCAGAATCACTTTCACTTTTGTTTGCAAATTAAAATCTCTTCGTTTCGAAAACAAAAAAACAATTTTAATTTCGTTTCGTAAACACCATCACTTCGCAAATGTTTTCCAGATGAAAACATTTTCGTTTTAAAAAAATTTTATTTTTCTTTCGGAAACACTTTCACTTTTGTTTCGGAAACACTTCGTAAAACAAATCGAAAAAAATCACATCAGTTTTGTGGTCGTGGCCCATGCGTGCCACCCTCCGTTGAAGGCAGTGTTTCCACTTGAGAAGGCTTGATTTATAGATTCTCCTATGTCGATGTCTCGCTCCAGAAGCTCGCGACTGTATTGCGCGTACGTGTAAACAGGTCTGAGTCTTTCCTTGTTGTGATAACCTATCCTTGGAGAAATACCTTTGAGGGATTTGTGACATATGACGTGTAACTTGTGGCTTAAAGTATATGAACGGTATCTTTTTGGCCAAGAGAAGCGGATGGATTGTGCGCATGGGGAGTGGTGATGGTGATGCAGTCAGTCAGTACTGGAATATGCTGGCCTGTTGCCTTGGTTGAAAAGTTAAAAGCTGCTTCGTGATTTTAGGGAGCCTAAAGAATTGTTTTGGGATCATTTGTCTAAGCTGCAACGTGCGCCTGCCAAATATCAACGTTTTCGGCAATTTAGGCAGAAAGTCGATAACTGAAAAATTGAAAAATTGAATTCGATAACAAATTTATACACTCTTATCACAACGAACAGCTTCCATACCCATTTGATAACTATTTTATCCCAATCAGGTGAATTCATTCTTACCCCACACAACTATCCACTTCTAACTTCTAACAACATGTTTTTACCAAGAGTCAACTCTTCTTCAGGAAAATGTTCCCATATAATTGTTGGCCCAAACGTGTGGTCTTCCATACCAGACTGTAATAAGGTTTGAAGTTTGGGAAGGCTTAATATGTTCAGGTGCTGGATTCTTCCAGAGATGTCTAATTAGTTGGTATTATTAGTTTTATAGCTTTATTTTGGAGATCAAGGAGAGGCTGAATTGTATATACGTTTGAACATTTCGGGGGGGGGGTGAGGGAATAGAAATTGTTGCAATAAAAATCAGAGGACTATCCATCTCAATGGTTATAACCCGCCCAGTAATTATTTTAGTTTGAACGATTTTGATTTCCTTTCTCCTGTTAAAACAGTTGTTTTTTGTGGTGTTTTCAATTCTCGCCACCGAATGTGGGGAAGTCGTCAGTGCAATGGAAACAGCAGAACTTTATTTGGAATAATTGAAAAGCGACTACGTTGATTTAAATATTTCCGTTCCAACACATTGCCTGGTTGGTCATAGCATGCGGAGCATACTAGATGTAATTATTGTATCACATTCTTTGGTCTCCCACTGTTCTACCACGATTACTAACGATCTCTGTGAGAGTGATCACTCCATACGTTTCACAGTCATCAATGGTTGTGACCCAGAACAAACAGTTGGATGTCCAAAATGGAATTTTCCGAGCGAACTGGCCACTTTGCAATGAACTGTATAACACTCTGACAGCTTTTTCGGTCAATCTGCAGCGCTCTTATCAACTGTTTGAGATAAGTGTTCTTGACGCTGCTTCTAGATCAGTGTTTCTCAAAGTGGGCGAAATCGCCCCCAAGGGGGCGATTTTTATGAGCAAGGGGGCGAAAAAAACAAAGGGGGCGATAAGGGGCAAACAGCACAAAGGGTGCGAAAATGCTCAACCACTAATCGATCATTGAGTTAGCTTCAGTAGCCTACTATTATGACTTGTTATTTTCTTGCAAACTTTGATTTGCTATGATAATCTTTGGATGTTGTTGCTAAAGCAATTTATCCGTTAAATGTTTGCTCTGGACCGTCTATGTGTCCAGCTACAGCGTGGATTATTTCAGGGGTGAGGAGCCGTCGTAAAAATGACACAGCACCGATTCCGGAGCCATTAGTTTTCATGAGTGTGGCTCCGGCTCCCGAACTCTCCTTTTTCATGGCTCCGGCTCCAGATACGGCTTCTGGTCGTTTTCACACAATATATTGCTAGGCAAAACAATGCTAGTTCGCTACCGATTAATTTATTTATAACTTTTATGCTATGCCACTGCTTGTAAACGTAATGTTTCCTAATGACCTTTGCCAGTAATCTAGTAAACCTTGCTGGTAAGCTTAATGGTTTCTAATAAAAATTCCTATTTTACAATGGCGTGCCATGTATTTCACGCTAAAATCTGCGGTGGTATCGTATCTTAATCATACTCCCTGCTAACAGCATGATTACACAGCTACAAAATTATGGATATTTTATCATATAACTATTCATTATAACTCAGTTCTTTATAGATCGCTACACTACCACAGACCCAGTTTGATCATTCTGACTAGAAAGTAAAATGTTGTGGTAGTTTGTTTTTCTTACTACTACAACAGTGTTTCTCAACGTTTTCGCCGGAGGGAGCCAAATCCAGACTTACGATTTTGTTAGAGAGCCGCACAAAAAATGTACCACAAGTCAATTGACACGTTTTGTTTTGTTGCACTAACAAAGTCTGTTACACAAAATTTTTGAGATGTTATTGAAAGACACTGCCTATCGATAAGAATCCTTTCCTAGCAAACAACCAGACACTAAGCTCTTATAGAGTATATATTTCGCCTACGAAGTAGGCATCATCAACTCTTATTCAAATATAATCAGTTACAGAAAGATTGCTAAAAGCCGCACAAAGGATTGAAAGATGCTTGGGAGCTGCATGTTGCTCTTAGAACAGTGTTTGAGAACCATTAATCAACAAGTGACACCAACACCTGCCAGCTACGATGTCACAGGCTTAGCGATTATTAAACCAAAGGAACATCAAAGCTTTGCAGATCCATTGTTGCAGTCTGGTGTCGTGACTCGTAACAATTGCGTTTAGTGTACTATAAACAGCACATGTAAGATTATTTGGCAAAACCGTTAGTACAGGGCCCGGAGCCGGAGTTACCTCTCAAATGGCCGTAGCTCCGGTCCTAAATTTTAAACTGAGCTCCGGCTCCTGATTTTTAATTTGAGTTTCAGCTCCGGGTCCAGGCAAAATGCTCAGCTCCGGCTTCGTAGCCCTGGATTATTTTCACAAGAATTCTGAACGTGATGTTAGCGTCGTAATACAAATCCTCACTCCCCAGTTCAATTTTTTAATGGCTTGGGTCAGCTATTTAATACTTTCTTTGAATAACAATATTTAAATTTACTGCCTTGTGTTTGCTTTATCAGGCTAGGGGACAGAACCGTCGCCAGAAAGTTTAATGAGGGCGCTTTGCGTTTGTGTGGGGAGACTTTGCGTTTGTGCGGGGGGACTTGACATTCTAAAATTAACAAAAACTCCCCTGATTTATAGTGTTTTGTGTTTCAATTTGGGGGCTTGGAGCTTTGTTTGGGGGGCTAAGCGTCGGACTGCTTGGGGGGTGAAAACGACGTGTCGACAGTGAAAAGAGGGAGATGGAATAAAAATGTTTGAGAAACACTGTTCTAGATCGATCCCCAACAGGAGCGTAACGAGTGGGGGCAAGGGGAACACAATCGCCCGGACGCCGAATCACTGCGGTGCGCGCCGAAAGGTCCCAACAGTATCACAAGTACTTTCTTCAATACAGTATATTTGATTCCTAAAGACCTCAGGTTCGAACATGGGGGCGTCAGACTTGCTTGATGCCCCGGGCGCTGTCTAACCTCGTTACGCCCCTGATCAACAAAACAACGCATTGGAGGAAACTCTCTGTTCCATGGTAGACAAATCATTGCAAGGTTGCTGTCAAAAACAAAAAAAACATGCTTTTCTACGATTGAAGCGTATACGATGACTCACTGACGTGATTGTATTCAAGCGCTGTCGAGCAATAGCCAGACAAACCATTCTTGCAGCCAAACAGACTTCTTCTACAAGCAGTGCTTCGTCCCAACTGCACACCAAGAGTTTCTTGCGACTAATCCCAAAACACTGGATCATCTCCACAAGGCTATTTTTGCGACGCAACCCAAGGATTCAAGGTTAAATGAAAATTATCTTAGAATTAAGATCAGCCATCAAGAATACCAGCAATACCTCTCCTGGCGCTGATGATATCTGCTACCAAATATTCAAACACAAGTCAGAAACATCACTGCAATTCTTATTAAATTTATACAATTCTATATGGAACTCTGGAAAAATTCTCCCAAGTTAATTGCATTAGATAGTAGCACCCGTTCGAAACCCAATAAGCCGGCGTATATACCCTCATCGTACAGGCCAATATTGCCTACAAGCAACGTATGCAAACTGATGGAAAAATGATTGTTCGTAGATTAAAATGGTATTTATAATATAATAATTTGCTACATATCAAGCAGTCCGGCTTTAGAGAAAGAACAAGACAACTGACTATATACAGTACTACGCCTTCATGACGCAGTTCAAAAATCCTTAGCCAGCAATCACAACCTACCAGAATCTTCATCGACATAGAGAGAAAGCTTACGACATGGTAAATAAAAGCATTATCCTCCTGAAAATCTTAAATATGGGCATCAATGGAAATATGTTTAATTTCATCCGGGATTTTCTTTCAAATTGTACATTTCAGGTTCGAGTCGGATATAGTCTTTCCGTAGTTAAGTCTTCCGAAAATGGAATCCCCAAGCAGGGGCGTAACGAGGTTAGATGGCGCCCGGGTCACGAAGCTAGTTTGGCGCCCCCATGTTCGAATCTGAGGTCTTTCGGAAGTAAATGTACTGTATTGAAGAAGGTAGATTGTGACATTGTTGGGACTTTTCGGCGCCTCCCACAGTCATTCGGCGCCCTTAGCAATGATTTGGTGCCTCCATAGGGATTCGACGCCGGGGAATTGTGCTCCCATGCCCCCCCTCGTTACGACCCTGCCCACAAGGAAGTATACTCGGTCCTGTGCTCTTTGCAATTACGATAAATGACCTTCCTAGCAAAATGTCTTCTTCCTCAGCATTGTATGCTGATGACGTCTGTTTTTGGGAAAGTGGATCCCATATCAAACAGGTCGAACAACTGTGTCAGGGATCTCTAACGAAGGTTTATCAGTGGTGTCGAGTCTGGTTTCAAAATTTCCACTTCACTGCTGTCCTTTTCATAAAGAAGAGAAAACAAGACAAAATTAAACTTTTTTCGCCGACAAACCAATCTCTCTACTAAAACAATATGAATACCTTGGTGTATTTTTCCAAAGCAAAGCAATGTTTTATATCATTCACACATACAGCATGTTCCCGGCAAATGTCAGAAAAGATTGAACATCCTCTGTCTAGTAAAAGTTACCTCCTGGGGAGCTGGAAATCTCCTCTTCTTACCGTATATTGAACTCTAGTGCGATCAGTTATTGAGTACGGCATAGAAATTTATTTCTTCACCTCCACAGCGTCACTGGACCAATTGTTTCAGATACAACGTAATGCCTTACGGACCTGTACCGGAGCCAGTGCCGGCTCTACCATTAGGTAAACTAGGCGGCTGCCTATGGCGCTGGGCAAAAGGGGGCGCCAAAAAGGACCAAAAGTAACGCAGACGAACGTACACCAAGTAAAAGTGACTGAACATGATGAAAGTGAATGGAACACACGTTCATGCAGTTAATGAGAAGATAGAGGTACATTACTACACTATTTCAGGCTTGCTGCAGAAGGGTTAATATTTTCCTATTTATTTCGATTTCACATATACTAGGTAAAGCTATGTAGCAATTTGGTATAAATTTTATTCATCTAATGCAGGGTTCTCCAAACTTTTTTGTCCGAGGACCACATAAGCTTTTACTCAACAGTCCGAGGGCCGCACATCTTACATAATGGGAATGTTTCGGTACCTAGTCAACAAATTTGTCGTAATTTTATTACTTTTCAATTACTGGCAAAATGCCTGCTCGGGCTGGATAAAATGGCTTCACGGGCCGGATTTGGCCCGCGTGCCGTAGTTTGGAGACCCCTGATCTAATGAACTTATCTAATGTACAACAACCCCTTTCGTATTTCCGTAATGAGCAACGTGATGATATGTGGATAAAGGATCTTTTGTATAGGAGGGGTAGGCGCTTGAATGGATCTTGCCTAATGTGCTTGAAAGTTTATCAATGACGTGCTGTCAGAGCCAGTAAGGCATACCCTGCAGGCCAAACTTTATCACGGGGGTCGGCAACGTGTGCTTCCAGCGCCGCATGCGGCTCTTTAGCTCCTCTGAAGTGGCTCTCTCTGGATTTGACAAAACTTGGAATATAAATTTACATTTGATTATAATTAATATTATTAATTGATCACAATTAAGCTTATGTCCACATGAAGTCGCATGAAGAAATAAAACAGTATCAACGCTTTGTGGCTCCTCACCAGTCATATCGGCTGGAAAATGAAGCAGAATGGCTCTTTTGTAAAAAAAAGGGGGGCCTACCCCTGCTTTATCAAGTTCAATGCAAAATTTTAAGGTTACCATCTCTGTTCTTTTCATTTCTTGAGTTTTATGGCTGCGCCGCTTTTACCGGAGCATGTACATGTCGAAGCCTTCAGTAAATCATGTTTCAGCCATCCAGTCTAGTCAGGAGAGGAAACGCTAGCCAGCATTATTGACCCTAGGTAACAAGTCAAATTTCGATTATTGGACGCACTACCTAACTTGTTTAGCCAAACATTTTCCAACTGGTACGCACCATAAGGAACATGGTGGCGTTCGCGAACGTCAGAGGTTTGTTGTGCACGTGGAACTTCGTCGACTGTTACAACGCCAAATTGTGACAATGGGCCTGCATTTTTGTGAGTGACGTCATAAGTGAAGTAGTTTTAGGGTCATTTTGGCACATGTTGCCCGGCCTAGGGCCCAACTGCTAGGCCAAAGTGTTTCGCTGAACTTTTCACTGGAAACTAGACTCGAGTCCGAGTCTTTTGAGCCTTTGATCGACTTTCTAACGTTTCTGGTTCAAAAGTTATGATGTAAAATAAACAAATTAATTAATAATCTAAATAACTAATTAGTCTAATATTTTTACTAACTAACATCATAACGTTTGAACCCGAAACCCCAGCAGGTCGCCAAAAGTATCAAAAGACTCGGATTGTAGCCTAGTTTGCAGTAAAAACTTCAGCGAAATACTACCACCTAACGTTTGGCGCCCAGGGCCAGGCAAAGTGGGCCAAGGTGGTCTAAAAGCCCTCCACTTATGACGTCACTCACAGACAACCCCCATCCCGCACACAAAAAATTTTTTTTCGAGTCTAATCTACTAGACTGGCCGCGTTTTTTGATACTTTTACTGGGTCTGTAGAGCATACAAGAGCGGAGAAATTCCCGCGCAAAGCCACGTGCGAATCAGCTGTTTTTTTGCGAACCGCTTGAATTAACCCGGCTCTCAAAGTGTTAAAGATGAAAAACACCAGGAAACGTGAAGTTGTACTTATTGTCCATCTATACTTTAAAATCTTACTCGCATAGTAAAGCAGTGCGTGCTTTTTCTGTTGCCTGGAAAAATGCACACAGTAGGAGAGAGCTTGGTCAAGCCAGCAGCCGTGAAACTAGGATGTACAGTGATGCCGTAGGTAATACGTTGGCTATGGTTTTTCTTAAAACAATGCCATCAAGTGGACCATTCAAGAACTCTCAGTCGATATTCTGAAACAAACTATTGCTGCTGCGAAGGCGAAGTGAAATCTTTAGAGATGGGCGAGATGTGAGACTACAGATTTAGGAAATGATGGATAGTTCATGGTGTTCGTGCGATACCGTGCGACTGAGGACTACGTGGAGTAATTTCTCTTTTGCTGTCCGCTTGCCAAACATTCCACAGGAAAAGAAATGTTTAAGAAAGTAGATTCCTTCACTGAAGAACATCAACGTTCGCGAACTGACTGCGTGTCTCTTTGCACCGATGGTGCTTCGGGCACGATTAGAATAAAAAATGCTTAGTAGGAAAAGAAGAGGGTCAAGCCCACCATTATACGGATGATTGAAGATCGGGGATCGGGAATGGGAGATCGGGTAGCGAGGGGGTTTTCCCCAACCTCCCTGCCCCCGACTTAAATTTTCAATATTTTTTGTGTTTTTGAAAATTTTCATAATTTTGCGTTATGGTAATATTTTTATCATTTTCACGTTAATCTTTAGTTAACTTGTTACTTTGAGGTTTTGTCTAAGCCGGCCGGCCACTTCATGCTCTAACCTATCACTGATTGTCGAAGGCCGAGGCGTGCCAGGGCATGCCACGTTTTAATCCGATAAACAAATATTCACGCAACCGGCCAAGATCACTTCACTTGAACATCATTAAATAACCAAAACGCATCGACAACCTGCTAACTTCATCAGTTCTTTCACGTAGCAGTCTTCTTTGAACGTTTATTTTGTTTTAACAAAAACAAACAGGAAATCACTCATTATGATTGCTTTAAGGTAAAGTGCGAACCACTACAGTTAGTCAGTTTCACCCCGCTATGTAACAAAATTAATATAACCGTATCATTTGTGCAGAGCAGCATTTTAACAAAATTTGTCTGTTTCTTTTTATACCATCGTTAGCATTTCGTATCTTACAACATTCTTTTAACGAAAGTAGCAACCATTGCAAACTTCGAATGTCAGATACATATATCTCATTAGCAGTTTAAATTTCCTTTTCTTCCGAATGTTTTTGCTTTCTGTAAGTTTTGTTGTTCCTTTGTGTAATGTTACTTCGCTGATTAACTAACTATTTCAACCATCGCATAGCCTATGATGATGTTGCACAAACGAACCATACCATTGCTTCAATCTGTAACCGATTGCGTTGTGAAACGGCATGCCCACAACCTCGGGTTTTAATCCGATAAGCAAATATTCACACTTGCTTCGTTTAAACATCAATTGATGACCGTGTGGATCCTAGTATCAAAGCAAAACATATTCACAGACGACAATCTGCTAACCCATTCTGTTGTTTTACGTAGCATACAGCCCCGAACATTTTCCCTGTTTTAACAAATCCAAACAAATAATTACTCATTACGACTGCTTCAACCTAAAGCGCGAATCACTTTACATTAGGTAATCATCCGACTTACCCTGTTCTGAACAAAACTTGTACGATCGTATGATTCCGCGGAACACAGTATTCGCAAAACTCGCCTGTTTGTTTCATATCATCGTCAACATTTCGTTTTCTTACGATTTTTTTATTCGAAAGTAGCAAGCGTTTAAAAATCAAATGTTAGAGGAGCATTATCTAATCAGCAGCTTAATTTCGCCAGTCACTATTTCTCTTTCACGTAACTGACCGAGGGTGCAACCGTCGCTTGAACATCTTGAACTGTCGTATCTTAAACTATTTTATTAAAAACCTGGGAATGTTTCAGCGTCAGATGTCATTGACTACTGCGCACGTCGATAACTAACCGCACCTCTCCGACACCTGCTCCCTGTGTTGAAGCAATTTTTTTCAAAAACTGTATGCAATGTCACAGGTCTAGGATCTATAAAAAACTCATGAAACATATCGCCAACGCACTATGCATCATTTTGCGAAAACACAAGCCAGTTATAACAGTTGCAGCAAGCATTCACTTCCCTTTTGCAAGTTTTCAGTAACAACAACTAACCCGTGGGAATTTTTCATTTGTTCAAAATTAACGAACCACGAAAGTTTCGTGGCGTTGCTTTACACGAAAGTACAAAACATTTCAAAGTTCAAATGCTACATGAGCGATACTTTGATCCAAACTGGCCACACCATTGCTTCAACCAGTAACTGACCACGTGGTGGAAATGAAAACCGGGTTTTAATCCGATAAGCAGATATTCACGTCCGCTACGCTTGAACATCATTTGATGACCGTGCAAACCCTACTATCACAGCAAAACATACCCACAGATGACAACTTGCTAGCTAATTCTGCTCTTCTGCATACCATACCCCTCTGACCGTGTATCCTATTTTTACAAAACCAAACGAAAACAAGTATTTCAGCAGGTGCGCTTTCTCCAGTGAATATTTGTAAAGCCACAGCAGTGACCCACACCAAGCGAATCGATCGCAATTTATTGCGTAAGAAAACTAGTTTCGTGTGTTACACATCTTCAGTCCTGCGCAAAAGTCGACATATGAAACAAAAAGAAAATATTACGCACTGTTGCTAAGATCAAAACTCAAGATTACAAAAATTGAAGATTAAAAAACACGAAGATTAAAAAACGCACAATTGCAACTACTCCACTAAACACAGCTACAACACTGTTCAACGAACACAGATCGCAACGGCCATTCGGCACTTCTGATTGACAAAAAATGCTCTCCGCGTTTAGTGTGGTTTCTGTCTCAGACGATCACGTGGTTTGCAACAGACCGTAACGTGCAGCGGAAAAAGTCTAGCATGCCAACTCTAGTTAGTTCGGGCGGTACAGTGAAATGGAGCAATTCAGTACAAAAGTTTACACCTCCCGATACCCGATCTCCCGATCCCTGATCTTCAATCATCCGTATAATAGTGGGCTTGACCCTCTCCTTGTACTATTTGCTTGATTAATTTATGAAAAAGGAAAACAAAAATATTTAGGTAGTTATCAGGGCCTCCAAGAGAAATCTTTTTAGGCGGAACAAAACCCATTTGGGGCCCCTAAGACTTGCAAAATTATTTTGAAATAAATAAAAATTGAGGCTAATTGACATGCATGAAGCTTCAGCAAGAAGTGCTCGTTTATTGATCATTTGAAATATTATGTCAAAACATACTGCTACAAGTAATGTGACAAAATTACCTGTTTTGAACATGACTTTTAAATGTTCATAGTAAAATCTTATCAAGGAAGAAACTAAAAAAATCAATTAACTATCATATAAGCGCTTTTCTGACTTCCTTATTCGCAAAATTTCTAATACCACTATCAAAATCAACTTGTCTGGCAATGTTAGACTCAATGCTTAATCTTGCTTGTCAACAATTCGAGTTTGTGAAATAGTAGACGGCAAATAATTTTTTGCAAGATCTTTCTTGTTGAAAGATCTTTCAGAAGATGCTACTGTAGCTGCTCAAGAATATTCTCAAGCTAATACAAACACTTGGAAATAATTTACAACATTTGTATTTTGTTAACAAATTTAGCAATTCAAAAGGTTTCGTTCTGGTTTTCCAAAGTTGCTTTTGTGTACAACTGGTAAATGTTGCTTTTTTTCTGCAAGATCTTCATTATCAAGGCCTGAAGGATATTGATGAGCTAACCTTTCTGCTTTTTTTATAGCTCACTTTCACACGTTGTGGGATATTTCCACAAAAATAAAATTTTCAGCCAACCTCTTAACAGCCTTAAACCGTACAGTTAATCCAGCAACAACATAATCGATCAAAACATAAAACACAGTTTTTCTAAAATAAGCGTCTTCTGGGGAATCACCTGTGTCATTCATTTCTGCCATATTGGATTCAGGTGTACTGTACTTGTGGTGAAATATGACTGCAACCTCACTGAGTAACTGTATGCTTGGAATGAGCTTTGTACCACCAGCACTGGACTGTCCCGGCTAAAACGGGACATATGGTATGCCTAAGCATAGGTATGGCGTTTAAAAGCAACCTGTACGCCGGTGGTACAAACTGCCACTTTCTAAAGAAATTCCGGTGCTGGTGATGCAAACACTAAACAACCGTATTCTAAATCAATCCCTACCAGTGATATAGTCGAGACCGTAACTTTCGAGACCGAGACTTCATTTATAAATTCCGAGATCAAAAGTCTAGACTTGAAATTCGAGACCGAGTCTCTGGACTTGAAAATGTATGGATTTTGCCAAAATGTTTTCAAAAATGTCAGCTGAATTTTTTCAAATTTACACCATTTATCCGACCTGTTTTGGTTGTTTTCTGCTTGCAAATACAACAAGACCTGCAACCTTCGAGATCGAGAGCGAGACGAGACCTGAAACCTTCGAGACCGAGACTCGCAAAAATGGTTCAGTAAAATTTCTTGATCCCAAGACCAGGTCTCGAGACTCCATCACTAATCCCTACGCTGGTGGTACTGGCCCCGATGACCAGCCCTCATTCTCGATATATTGAGTCAATGCGACTGGGACAACTGCAGTTGGTAAATTGTGACGTTATTTTAAGATCAGCATGTGGGCGAAACAAACTTTCTTTTTCATTGAATGGCTGTAAAGTTAGGCTTACCATACGTTTCGTTTTAGCTGGGACACTCCCGGTTTAAGCCTTTGTCCCGGCGTCCCGGCCAGTCAAACAAAAAGTCCCGGTTAGGCTTTCAGTCAGCCAGCATAGCCCTACACGAATGTTAGCATGCTGTGATTGAACTGTTTAGGCAACTTGCGGAAGAGTGATATGTGATCTTCTTTTTTCTTCTTTCGTTGTGTTAGATGTAAAGGTAATTGTTATAAAGGTAATTGGCTCGTTGTTCTGAGGCGTCCCGGTTTCCAATCACAAAAATATGGTATGCCTGTGTAAAGGGAATGTTATGCGTGTGAGACAATAGCATGTCACTCTAGTGTACCAATATATTGTACAGAAGTCTCACAATTGGTTCGTAGAAAGAGAGATGTCATGCTGTACGTCATAACCAGGCCCGGAACCAGCTTGTGACACCAGGGGTGGCGAAGAGTTTTCTGAGAGGGGCTCAATTTTTTAAACTATGTCTTATAGTTTTCAAGTATGCTCAACACATCTTTCCAGGGGGCGAAAAATTTTGTAGGGAGGGCGAACCCCCCTGGTTACGGGCCTGGTCATAACAGGCCACGCCTACGTGGAAAACGTGATACTGTTTAGTCTTTATAAAATCCTTGTTAGGAGTTGCAGCACCCCCACGAATCATAGTCACGAGCTGCTACTGCTCAAAGGGTAGAAGTATTGCTACTTTGATAAACGTAGTTTTACATAACAATTAAAGTTGCAACTTCCACAAAATTGCCTAATGTTTTAGTTGAGGCCATTAGTGATTAATAGTTTTCTTTACTTCAACTAAATGTTGTTACCTATTCGTTTGTGATCATTTTGGATGGTGGGCGAGTTGAAAAACAAAAGTTTATAGATTTTTCATGCTCAGTGGTCGGCCATCTATTTGCTGAAAATGTCTTATTTTGCCTTCCAATCATTGCCTCATTTGTTGTTTGCGTATGTGTAGTCAGGGCAACCGGAAAAAAACTCAAGGTCGGTGTTCAATAGTTTGTCTTCACACTTCTCAAGACAACACTTAATAATTTCTTGCACTGTAGGCCTGCTGTCCATTGAAAGGTATTTGAAGATGGTGTAAAATAACAAGTGGGCGATACGCTCACGTTCCAGCGGTAAATCATTGTTTTGTTTGCCTCCACTGTTGCAAATTCAACGTCTGCTTCGATGATTGCGTTACTTAAATAAACTAAGCTGAAAGATGGGTTTATTCAACAGTTTCAGTGTTATCACCGTGAAAGAAAGCTTTGACCTATGAAAAATTCGTGAAACCCTGCTACGATTCTATTGATCTTGTGGTAGGCAGTGCATATAACGCTTTTAATTTTAAAGTGTGGTACGCCTGTTTTTCAGGTTCGGTCCCGGGTATGCTCAACGAAATGCAAACCTAGGCTAATGTCGCTGGGGTTAATCGTTTTTGCTGTCTTCTTCGTGATTTGTTTTGTCAATCTCAATGGATACCTTCGTTTGGAAAATCCTGCTTGGTACGTTTATCAGTGAAATCTTTTTTGGTGTTGTAATGAACATTTTGTGTCCCGACCACATTGCAACGGGTCATTACAACCGAGTTTTTAAGACCATGTTGCTACAGGGCAGTAGATGATGTCGACTTGAGGTAGGTTCGGGTAAGGAGTACGAGAACGATGTCGCTGTAATACAGATTAAATTTTTCTCAAGTAGCTAGCCCCCACGATGGTGAATGATTTGAATCCATCAGCAAACCTTTTCAGGAATTTGTTTTCACGTAACACTATGCATCTCCAGTCTTACAATTTGATTGAAATAGAATCTGAATGAGATTGTCATAAGATTCTATTTGAACAAGATTTCGAAATTTATTTGGGCAATTTTCTTGTTCGACTTATGCCAGTGTTATGTTCAAACTAACCTTATGATCTCGAAACACTCTCATAGTCAAACTATATCAGTATAACGTATTGGAAGCAAACCAAATAGAAGCAGATGTGGTCAAATACTTTAGACTAGAGTATCAACTGATCATAATCTGAAACGGGCTATTCATGCTCAATATTTAATAAAAATTTACAATTGGCAGTTGCACGCTTTCCCAACTCGAAGCCTTGTTTTGTACCCACAGTCACTGTGAACAGTAGCCTATACTTACAAATAATTCACAATCATATGATACTGCCTGCATACCTGGACAAATTTTATTGCATAGGTTTTGCTAATTTGCTTCAAATTATTAATAGGGCCTTAGGACATGTCAACAAAATACCCAACACGGAGCATCTTACACTATTCTGCAAAATCTCGGAACATAAAGAAATTGCATTCTATTTGAATAAGAGCTGATGATGCCTACAGATTCTACTTGAATAAGAGCTGATGATGTCTACATTGTAGGCGAAATAGATACTTTGCAAGATCTTAGCGTCTGATTCTTTGCTGAGAAAGTATTTTTTCCAGAGACAGCGTAAAGAAATTGCACTTCTTTATCCTGGGAAAGCGTGTGTTTAAAACAATCAACAATATAAATCCAAATAATTCAAATCACGATTACTGTTACAATTTCTCATAAACATTTCAATTTTGTTGTTCAACAATTGCAAAGCACTATTGAAATTCCGTTTTCCAACTCAACCAAAAACAAACTTTTATAGGCGTCCAAAGGTATGGAACAGCATATATGCCGCGACCGAATGCAACACCTTGTTTTCACCGTATCTGTCGCCCAGAAAATCATGCCTTTATTACTTAACTACAAATGTGAAAACTTGACTGCGTGCGTTCTCAATTTTATTCTTGGTAAATATTTTTGTCAAATTCACACTCGTATCGTCCGTGTTTGAACCCTACTTCTATCTGCCTGATTGACCAGTAGAATTAACAGTCGTTTCGCCTGTCATGCTTTCTGTCCTCAAATGGAAATACTCGTAAACATCTGAACCGGATCTGTAGCCAAAACCGACCACCTAGCCGCTTATGGATACGCATAAAAGTGTTTTTGTAGGTGTTCATAAATGCTTTGCGACGAATAAATAACTTGCTGACATTGGAAGATTCTTTTTCAGGTCAATTTGCATCGACTATTCCAAAAACGCATCGGCCAAAAGCAGTAAGCAATTTTTCTGCGATATTTGTTACCTTCTTCCTTGACGGTTGCGTATTCGCAGCGACTTTCCAACAATTCGACGTACGAAAATTTTTATTGTTTATTTGTTTCGGAGTCAAACTCCAACACTAGGAAAAACCATCACACATTACAAGGACAGTGGAGGCGTTGGTGCGTATATGCTCAAGCAATACTGCATGTAAAAGAACAAGCTCAGAAACAAACCTGCCTGCAATTGGAACAATCTCGCCATGATGGAATATTACTACGTATTTGATTAAAAATGAAGATTTGTAATTGCATAGTCGGCCTTTGCTTTCATGCTGTTACAATTTACTTTACTAAGATTGATAAATGTTAGAGGCAGCAAGTTTTCTCCAATGAAGCGAACTTTTCGGATTTTACAAGGGCATGGCAGTGTTGGAAACGTGAGTTAAAAGCTATTTAGGCAAAATGACCAATATCACGACTGCAGAGAAAGGGGTCGTACCCACCGACTTACTTCATTCATGTGTATATGTACGTTGGCTAGCCTATGCAGGTAGTCTTCTTGTACCTTGTACTGCATAGAAGCAAGATAACTTTGGCGCTTACGACCAAGATTACACATTTGCGCAGCCTGCTGTTCAGACAGCAAGATAGAGTTAATAGTGTAGTTCGACGAGTTTATTTACCAATCACTGCTAAGCTTGTCCCAACAGAGTAGTACAGATAGTGGATTATGGATGTCAACCATATCGAAATAACGTAGGCCTTAGTCTATATTTGTTAACATTTATAGCCTAATTGAGATACAAAATGTTATTAATCTAAACATGTGCAATGCACCAGCAGAATAAAAAGTCTAGACATCAGAAAGGTTTACGAATGCATATCTCGGCCAGTTAAAATCACGATGCGCATGCTTTTTAAGCAAAATTTACTTAAGCTCATGGTTAAGTTTATCAATTTGCGCTAATAATAGAAAAGGTTCATCGCGGCGCATTGCTTTGACCGGTCTGAGATTTGTTCCTTCGGTAACAGTGTTTTCATAACTGAACGATAGACTTGATTCTGATTTCCTGCAAATATTTGTTAATTATTGCGTTTCATTACCATACCTCTAATCGTCGTTAACAATGATTGACAATGATTAAGATTGACAATGGTTATGACCCAATTACTTTTGTTAAGCTGGTTCAAAATTTTTAGTTGCAAACTACAAGCCTATCATGGGTATGTGCGGGAAAATGTTTAATAATTTTACAATTAATTCGCACTATTTACAAATGCAGTGTTGTGAATTAAAAATCTAAATTTTCAGAACGCCTCATAGGTTTCAAGTGCTGTGGAGCATAACACAACGCTGTAATCTCATCACTGGCTGTGCGATTGACAAGATTAACCAACGCACAAAGTAACACTGTAACCTCAGAAGGGACAATGAAACTTGCACAAAGAACGAGGATTCGATAGGCAATAGTTATACATTGATACAAAGGGCAAGTGGTGGGCAGCGATACTGGTCAGTACACCAAAAGCAACAAAAAAGAAGAACAGATAATATCAGATGAAATTTGCACACAAGCCAATATGCTGGCAACATTTCCTCTGACCACAACCAGGGCCAGGCGATGGTGACGCCACGGGCGCTTCCTGGGCTGGCCAGACATATCAACTAGTTACTTTGCAAGGGCACTCAAAAAAGGGGCGGTTGACTTGCCATACACAGCAGTGGTCTCAATTGCAACTGGTTTAAAGTGGTTATTGCTTTGGAGGTCATGGTATTTTTGGCATTTCGCAGCCTCAGCTATTGTTGCTGCAAAGCCTGCCTGTCTGGCACATTTTCAGAATGTCTACCCCTCTGCACATACATGAAGCCCCCAATTGAAGATTTCTGGAGACGGTTCTGCCAGAAGTGTGTCTGCAAGTGGAACTAAAAATAGTGAAATAAGAAAAAATAGGATATTTTGTTGGGAAGGCCATTCGGCTTGGAGATGTGCCATAACGTCGACATCTTTTTAGAAGCGGCCATTACAGGGTCCCTGTAAGCATTTTGTGGGGGTAGAGGTGGGCTGCTACGGCACTGTTGACATATGTACGTAATTTTTACTATGGCTGGTTCAACTGGTGAACAGCAGTGGTCTATTGAAAAAGCTGGATGGTTCTAACTGGGTAACCTGGAAATTCCAGATGCACTATTTATTGTTAGCAAAGGAATAGTGGAGCCATATTGACGGTTTCGCTGCTGAGCCTAGCCCTTGTGCAATTCCGGTTGATTGCGCAAAAGGCCCTGCCAGTTATTGTGTTAGCGATTAAGCCCTCTTAGCTCCATTTGGCAACGTCATGAGAGACGTCATGAAGCGCTTGTTCGGCATTGACAGAACTTTTGAACGAAATACTTTCGCAAATAAACTGTTTCTCACAAAAAAAGTTTTTTCGTTTGGAAATGGAGGGGGGCACGACTGTAGAAGCGCGTATAGCACAAATGAAGAAATTTACAGATCAGTTAGCTGTACTCGGTGCTCAAGTGGGTGAGGAAGACAAGTTGTTACACTGCTTGGTAATTTGCCGCAGACGTATTCGACGCTGGTAACTGTCTTGACGTGGGGTGATGAACTGACTGTAGGTTATGTGCAACAAGCTTTAATGCACGAGGAACAAAGCCAGACATGACCAAAAACGTTTCAGCTGACGGGTAATTGTCTAGTCACATGTTGTGCTTGCATGGCGCATTTCACTGTGGCTAAATTGTGGCTTTGTCTCAATTGTGGCTTCTTTCCGGCTTAGTCATTGTGGCCTGATTGTGGCTTTTACTTGATTGTGGCCCTATTTGTGAGGTAGTCCAGAAATTGCTAGCCACAACGGATTGTGGCCGATGTGCACGTGGATGCGAAGTTGTGGCCAATGGTAACCATATATTTCGGATGGCCACAATCGAAAAAACCACAATTGCTAAGTGCCATCTTCGCAAAAAGTTGACATTACGTGTCGTACTATTGAGGCTGCTTACTGGCTCTGACTGGGGTGCTGGAGCAACGATGTTGAGAACCCACAAAACTCCGCACTTTCATCCCCGACACCGGCACCCACCCACACGGAGTGACCCTCCCAAGAAGAGCCTGGGTCCGGTTTAAGCGCCTCCGCACCGGTGTCGGGCGTTTCTGCTCCTGGTTGCGCAAATGGGGTATGGCTCTCTCTGCGACCTGTGAGTGTGACGCAGAAGAATAAAGCGTCGACCATGTCATCCTCCAATGTCCAATCCATCGACCTTCCCATGGACTGCACGGCCTGACGGTTTTGGATGATGAGACAATTGAATGGCAGCTCAACATATGCTCCGAGATCTAGTGCGGCCAAGCAGTGGATAGTAACAACTGGCTCAAACGACGAAGAAGCTGAGTGCCTTGTAAACACAGTTATAGAGTCCGTCGTGGTTGGGAAGTAGAAGTAGCAAAAGTGTTACTGGGGTGGTGCAGATGATCACTTTAAAAGATATGTGGATATGAAGAGTCACGAAGCTGAAGCTGTACCTGGTAATGGCTCTGACGCTGAAAGTGATGAAGTTTTTTCTGCATCAAGCGGCTTAATTTGCACATCTGAAATGTCTGAGTGGTTGGTAAATTCCGGTACGTCTCGGCACATGACATGTGATAAACCACTTCTATTCGCTTACAAAACATTTGCAAACCAGAAATTGTAAACCTTGGCATCGGCAGAACAGTTGGAAGCTTTGGGCTTCAGTGTTGTTAGACTGGATCTGTGTTTTGATCGTATGAAGTCGAAGAGAGCTACTGAAGCGTGTGCAACCCAGTTGTGTTCGCGCACCTTCAGTGTGGGCTTGAACCCAGAAACCTCGATGGCAATAACTTCAGCAGTCACTGCCTTCAGCGCGCCAGAGGTTTCGGCCAAAGAGAGCTCTCGCTTCCATATGCATGGAAGTCACTTTTAAGTGTCGCTTGCTTGGTCTTTCCCTGCTCCTTCCTTTGACCGACTATGTTTACATGTAGCAGTCGCGCTAGCGTGACTGCTACACTACTCTGTGTGGTGTGTTGTACGTTCCGAAGTTGAAGTGTAATTTCTTTTAGGTGAGAGCACTTGCAAAACAAAAGTTGTGACATTTGATAAGCATCCTACAAGATTTATAATAAACATTATGGACAGTGATGTTGTCGAGACCGTAACCTCCGAGACCTCGACCTCGAATTTTGAGACGAGACCGAGACCAAGACTTCGTCATAAAAGCCGAGACGGAGACCTGGAAGTTCGAGACCGAGACGGAGAGCTCACATTTCTCTGATGGTAATTAAAGCTAACTCCTTGAATAATGCTGCAACAAATATCTGGCACATTGCCAAAACCAAGATAATAAAATCATCCGAAAATTGCGCAAATGGCCAAATACTGCAAACGTTCATTTTCACTTTCCTCTTAGGAATATGCAAACTCAAACCTGTGGTCTTATATACAAATTCCACGAAGAAATGCATTAACATTGAAAATGTTGGCAACGTTTACAGCAGGGTTTCTTAACCTGTGTTGCAAGCACCCCCAGGGGGTGCTGAAATCAATTTCAAGGGGTGCTGGGAAAGGTCACGTATGTGGCGGTCAAAGGTAAAAGGAATACGTTTGGACAAAGGTTTTAGCCAATGGTAGGGGGTGCTGGACTGCTTAGGCGTGACCAAAAGGTGTACTGAGAAAAGGTTCAGAAACGCTGGTTTAGAGGGTCTACGCATTTTTCACTCGAAAAATGTCGGTGAACCAAATGAATATTCGAGGTGTTTGCCGTTGGCATGCTTCATTAAATTTGTTTTGACACAGAAAAATTGTAATTGCTTTGTTCGTTACAAAACAACACCAACCCTTCTGTGCAAGGACAGGAGGTGATGTCCTGATGAAGCTCCCATATTCTGGTCTCCTACCTAGTATTGAAGTAGGCCTATGTTATTTGAGAAAGTGGAGAAGAGGCGAATCATTACTTTTTATTTCAAAACAAGAACAGTCGTTGTGGGCGAGTGTAGGGCATCCCCAGCAGCACTAGTCAAAACAGCACAGTAAAGTGGTAACTCCACAGGAATAGTTTGTAGTTTGTTTTCCATTATTCAATTTTTTGCCATGGTGTTTCGTCGTTTATATCATTTGCCAATGAAGTAACAAACTTTTAAAGTGTTTTACTATCTACCAATTAGGCTACCTGTTTCACTACATTCTTTTTATTTTAATACTGGGCAGCTGCACTGACACCCAAATTTCTTCGCCACGTATTTCGTGTATTATAGCTAACAAAGCTTTGCCATTTTTTGTGACGTTACCTACACCTTTCCTAATTACTTTTTTCCACATACGACAAGTATTTGATTAAGAATTCTCCAAATATTCATAATTAAGAGGTAATAATTTCGAGATTTTAAAAAACGAAAGCACTCCTTTGAGTTTTAAAAAGCAAAATTGTAACTAATTCTTCATCCGTCCAAATTTGCTCACTCTGTCCAAAACCAGTTTTAAAGATTTTGCTCGTGATTTTTCTGTTGACGCAAAGAAAATAATATTTAGACCTATTAGAGTAATAGACTTTCTTGGCACAAATTTGGTTTACTCTTTGAACCAGCAAGTTAATATCACACCGCATGCTCTACTGCAGTGGCGTAGCGATGTTAACTGTCGCCCGAGGCCGACCATAAAAATGTTTCCACTTTCCACTCCTCGTTTTGCTTACAACAATATAAAATGAGAGAAAATCATGTATCATGCTTATTATAACAATAATGAATAATAAAGTATCTTGAACACCACAATCAAATACTAACAAACTCAAAGGGGTCTTGTTTTTAATTCTCGATTATGGATCTTGCTTTCTCTGCTTGTTAGCCACCCTTCTGGTCATTATTTTCCTATTTTTTCGGCCTTCTTTACATATGCATGTATGTATGGCTAAATAACTAGCATAGCTGGCACATGCTAGGCTGTGGTTCAGCGGGAAAGTTTTATTTTTTGTCACGACTTGTGAATCAGTTGGCACCGTGGATTCGATGTGTTTTCCATGGCAACAAAAAAGTGCACAGGGCTAATGAACCCTGAAGAAACTTCGGTTTGCTTTATTGTCTTGCTTAGAGCAAGGTGCTCCTAGTTTTTCAGTTTCTTTTCGACTGCGGTAGATCTTTTGCAAGTAATCATCAGTGCCGTCGCCACGGGGGGCTTTGGTGGGCTAAGACCCCCAAACGAAGTTTCAAGCCCCCCCAAATTGAAATATGAAACACTATGAATCAGTGGAATTTTTGTCAAATTTGAATATCAAGCCCCCCATGCACGAACGTAAAGCCCCCCGCACAAACGTAAAGGCCCCCCATTCGACGACTTTCTGGCGACGGTTCTGGTAATCGTTGCCTTTGTATTGAAGATTTTTTCTTTCTCTGATAAAAAGAAAATATTAGATGTTTGCGACAGGCATATTTTGGATGCAGCATGCTGTAGCAGAATGAGCGAAGTCCGGGATTACCGGCGTAGTTGACTAGCAGTGAAATGGTGTAGCGGCTTCTCGCTGATTTTATGGCTCTGTTTACCGTATAATTTGCTATTTTTTTATTGTCAAGTTGTTATACTGTATTTTAAAGTTTTTCATAATTTCTATATTTTTACGTTAAACTGATATTCACAACTGTTCAAAATATCCGTTTCTGCTGCCACACTTAGAGTTTTCGCAACACTGCATGTCGGTTAGAAAACGCAGAAAGGCCGTAAAGCCTATAGCAGTACGTCAAAGTAACTGATCAGAAATGACGCATTGTTTGCTCTCTGTATCAAAATCTTATGAGCAAAACTTTTCCTCAAGAGAGTTCCGAGGCATTTTTGAACTTAAAAAGTCTGCATTACGCATTACACAGCAAAAAAAACTTCACCAGCGTGTTTTAACAGAGTGCTTTGAACAGCACTTCGAAAAAAGACATGGTTTTATCTGGCTTCTCAAAAACCTTTTGGCACTCTCCCACCTCTTTTGAATAAGCCTATGGGTTTCATAACAAAACTCCTGGAAAAACAGTTCAAAGACAGTCCTTAGCATAGTACTCCCAACCTGTCGTTGTAGAGATTACGCGTTGCGATTTCATTGGTACATGCACATTTTTTATTGAATTCAGTATACATTTCAAACGTGGTAGAGGGCAAATAGTTTTCTTCATCTCGCAAATAACATAACAACAAAGAAAGCTTAGCCACTGACCTCTTTGAACGGCTAAATTTTGAACAATCATTTTTTAATTAAACGTTTTTGAAGAACTTGCAAAACTTCATAAAAAATAACATATGCAAAGTCTGGAGACAAAAAGCTCGAGACCGAGACCGAAATCCTTCGAGACCGAGACGAGACCTGAGACCTTCGAGCTCCAAAAACCGGGTCTCGAGACCAAGTCTCGAGACTCTATCACTGATTATGGAGTAGGTGAAATTGTGGGAAACACACATCGCGTGTACTGTAACACCTATACCACAATGGGGCGGGTTTGATGGCTGTTGAAAATTCCGACTTTAACCTGTGCCTAAATGGTCAACAGGCAAAGAAGCCAGCAGGAAAAAAACTTTAAATATAAAATTTTCGATCAATGCAAATGTGCCCTTCTGTGAGGACTGTGTTGAGGGAAAGTTTAAAAAACCTTAAGTCGGTGAGTAAGATCTAACCATCAAGAAAGCTCCAGATGGTTCATACTAATGTTTGCCGACCGGTGCAAAATGAGTCTTTAGGTGAGCAAAAGTATTTCGTGACTTTTATCGATGAGTTTTTCGATGTTGTAAAGTTTATTTTATGCATCAGAAATCCGAAGTTGTTAAGTTTAAACAGTTCGAAACAATTCTGACCAATGCCAGTGACTGTAAAAATGCTAAAATATGGCCTGGTAACGGTGAAGGGTGCATCTCGCATGTACATAAACAATGCATGGGGGAAAGGGGCATTCACAACGAGTTAAGTGTAGCTCATTGCCATCAGCACAATGGGGTTGCAGAAGGTCCAACCGCACGCTTGTTGAATGCGCACGAACTATGATTGCTCATGCTGGTGTGGCAAAACCATTTTGGGTAGAAACTATTGCAGCTGCTGCATATCTTCGAAACAGAGTTCCAAACTCTGCGACATAAGGCAACTTGCCCGTGCGAGAAATGCAGTATGGCAAAAACCAAAAGGTCCAGTATCTAAGAGTGGTTGTATGGTTTCCGCTCATGTTCCGCATTCCGAAAGGCAGTGAACGTTTTTCCTACATTTAATAGTCCCAGTTTTATTTGTCACAGCATGTGCTCGTGACGTCATTAAGTTTAGTTAAGATGTTTTGATTTCCGAGTAGGCTATGTGTTGTGATTTAATCATTTAATCTTGAGTTTGTTTTCTTTCTATGCTCTTACTTTAGCTTTTCAACTTTCCTTCACCCGCAAGCTTTGCTTGCAAATTTCAGGTCTGAGGATGCGTAATTTTACGTGAAATCGTTTTCCTATTGAAATTTTGACGATAGATTCCTTGTTTACCCCTATTATGATTCGAAGGAACTTAGAAAGGAAAGACACAGGGGTGTGCATGTCGGCGCGTACAGGCTCCACACGCTGGTCGTACAATATCTGCAGGTCGCACAAGAGTTCAATTCGTAATCTCCTCTTCACTGCGCAGCAGCGCAGAAGTAACGCACGTCATGACTGACAGAGAGCGTGGAGGACTGAAATTGATAATGTTGTAGACAGAACGGACAATCCTTGTGTTTGAGCCGACAGGGCTTCTTGCCAGGAGCACACGTGAAAAATTTATACGTTGGTGATGTGCTTCAACTTCTTGCCAACTTTTGCAGGATGTGTGTGCAATAAATGTTCGACGCTTTTTATTTGCATGTATTTTGAATTGTGGATGCCCAATAATTTTCTTTACCGTGTCCGCGTTGCCCTGTGTAGGACCTGTCATATCGCGCTGTGTTGCAAATGGCGGACTTTTGAGTACATTTTTCTAAAATCTGAGCAATCGTGAAGTTCAGTTCTTTTTAGTTTGTATCTTGACACGCGGGGTGTGTGGGTGGTAGGAAACCATTCACATTTGAAATATTCTTTTTTGTTTGATTCTCAATTAAGTGGGAGTGTTGGTGTAATAATTGACATTTTGTCTGTGCCGTGTAATTTGGTTCACCAGTGTCGCAATCACATGGTTTTGTTTAAAAACTGGTAAGAGTAGCGAACGTTTTCGCTTCAGGGTACACGTCGCGCACGTTAATTGTCCTGCCCTACACTTGTGTTACTTTCGCCTCTCCCCAGTCTGTTGCTAAGACCAGCCCGCGGTCTAATGGCAAGTGCGTCCGCTTCGGTGCGGGTAGGTCCAGAATTCGACTCTCGGCCGGGTCTTACCAAGACCTTGTAGATTGGTACTGTAGCCTTATTGCCAGGCACACGATGTGCAAATGAGCTGCAGGAACACATCCGGAACACAAAAACAATCTGAGTCAAATGAACCCAGACGTTGTACAAAAAACTCACTCGTGGCGCTACAAGACCATTTTAGTTATTATCAAGCGCCATCAACAAAACACCATGAAAAAGTGTGTTGCTGAGTGGACTGACGAGAAGGTGTTCTCGTTTGTTTCGATACGTTTGTCTGGAAATACTGTTTCACCCTAAAACTACTTTGTATCTGTGGTGCGTGCTGAACGTTGAGATTGGATTTTTCCAACATATTGAAGCAAATGCTTGCTTTTAAAATGTCTGCGTCGAACCTGTCGATAAAATGTACACTTGACACCAGCTGAACACGTGTCAGCACAAATCTGAACAAATGATTGGAGAGTTTCTCAAAAGCTCTCAATGCTGACGCAATTTCTCTGCGGTAACTGGCGCTCAGAAAAGTGACGCCTATATTCTCGATGCTGTCATCGCTGGGTTGTGGAATAGTCACACATGGCAACGGCTACTGGGTGCCAACGCCTTCACACTCTAGGCGACATTTGACAAAGTCTACTCCCGACAAGATTTAGAGAAACGTCGAAGAATATCGCGTAGCGTCCTTGCATCTAATTCTGGTTGGATCGACAGGTGCGTGACAATATTTGTTCATTACGACAGTCTGTGCTGAACGCAATCATCAGCAACCACTTGTTGGTTTTATTAAACTAAGAAATGCTATACACTCTGAAAAGCAGAATGAAACAGATTCAGTACACCAGCACGCCTTCTAGGCCACACACGAATAAAGGTAAGTCAGGTTCCAACCGCGGAATATCAAGTAATCAACCAATAAAGCGCAGGCGCAAGAAACCAATTAAACGCCAAGGATTTCATCATATTCTCCCCCCCCAAAAAAAAGAGACCGCGATTCAACGTCCCAAAACCAAGCAAAACACATCTACAAATACGGAACTGCGCCGTATCTCTCGACTGGTTTCCGAAGGCGTGTCGACCTCCGCAACCGTACGTTGTGTTCAGTGTCCTTCGCAACAGGTTGCGTATGACCATCCTCATCTGACGTGATCCTATCACTAGTATTCGGTCCTGCGGCGACATCACCGGTATCATGTAGTTCCTTAGGAGCCGTCTCCGGCAGGTGGACATCTTCCGCCATTTGTAACGGGGGTTCGATCTCGCGGGACTGATTCTCAAGCGAGGATCCCGCAGGAGAAATATCATTCAGTGAAACAGTCGACTCTTTTCCTGAAGGAAATCGAACAGCATAATTTGGCGTTTCATGGACCAAGACGACCTCTTCTACCACCGGATCTCATTTACTGGAGCGTCCGTGACGTTTCAGTAGCACTGGCCCTGGAACACTTAACCACGTAGAGACGGAAACGCCAAACGTTGACCGATGTTTGAAATTAAACAATCGTTCATGAGGGGTTTCGTTGGTTGCAGTGCACAGAAGAGAACGAATTGAGTGTTTGGCATGCCTGGTACCTATACCTTGTGTGTGTTGAGGCCTGGTGTTACAAATAGGCACCATCATGCTCAACATATAAAGTCTGTTGGTACGCATATGTACCAGTTACACTACCATATGCTGTAAAGTCTGTTGGTACGCATATGCACCAGTTACACTACCATATAAGTCTGTTGGTACACATATGCACCCGTTACACTACCACCACCCTTAATACGTTATCTTCAAGAAAAAACAAATGAAACAAACCTACTACTTTCATCCTAAACAGTCTAATCCAATGTAACTGTAATCCAGCCTTCCAAAGAACTTGCAAGTCTTTGATGTGTCCTTGCATTTCTGCTGCACCGCATGGAAAATGAAGCTAATGGCACGAAAAAAGATGACGTCATAGCAAAAATCAAAGAAGCAAAACGGACTGAGCACGTGCGATTTTAAAAAGTCGGGAAAAGGCAAAATAAACGCATTTATAGTACAATAATGGTCTCTCAGACAGGAACGGTATGCCTGTGGTACATATATGTACCATTAGTCTCGAAAGGGACCATGATGTTTCACAACATTCACAACTCAGACAAGAAACGATTCTGTATCCGCACATGGGGCCTCCCACCACGCCTGGGACCCAGGCCCCCACCATCTAAATCCGGCGCTAAGACAATGCCTTAGTTTACTGCATTCGAGTTAACTGCTGAACTGACACTGGTGCAATCATATCGCTGATGATTTCATTTTACTAAACAGCTTGTGTGTGGACAATGGCAAGAAGAATGAAGAAGTGAAGTTGCGTTTCTACAGGTTCTGTTGCCAGAACTAAAAGGTCATACAATGCACAAGTGGGTCTATTGGAAGCTGCACTATCAGGCAGCGGCTATCAATTCGCCTCGCATACTGCACGCTTCCGCAAGAAAACGTTATTTTCGCACCCATAGCAGCAGTAACTATTCTTTTGCGTGAGGTCCACTCAAATACTGGTAAAAATCACACGAAAAATAAGCGAGATTTGCGTCGGAGCCGAAACCGGACATTGGAAGACAGTTATATTGGGCTGCGTTATTTACGTTATTTCATGCTTGGCAATTTTGAATGCGTCAATGAAAAAAACAACTCTTTTTACGGTTTGACTGTATTAGATTCATATGTACGTTCTACGTGTAACAGCCAAATTCATTTTATTGTTGTTTGTTGCCGTTACACAACCAAGTCATGTTTACATGATTGACACGCGCAATTGCAGAAATCACAAAGACAAAAATACAACTCATAAGAAGTGTCCCGGCATCTCCTATGCGCACCGTGATCCATGCAAGCAGGCCACACTAAAAGATCTTGTTAAGACCCGGTCGACGTACTGGTATCCTGGTTTAACTCCAGACCTACTGGAACAGAAGCGGCCGCATTAACTATCAGGCCAAAGGCTGGTAGTAGCAACATTGTCTACTCCTTTTTTGTGTTAATATTTATATGGGCAGCTAACTTTATGAAAGTATTGAAGTAAAGTTTTTAAACCGTGTTGTAAACCCGGATCATGGTGTGGGAACGGGATAACATGAGGTGCTATTGTCTAGTCCAGGGGTTCCTAAACTTTCTCTGACCATGTACCCCTTCAGCATTTCGACAGGTAGAATGTACCTCTAAGTTTTCTTGGGACAAAAAGACTGAGTAAAATTATAAAAATACACGGAATTCTTATATCACTATATTTTTAGAACTGTGAAGGTAGACTCCATTTTTATCTCTCAAAATTAAATTTGTTGCGGCTGTACAATAAATGTACCCCTTGAGAAAGGCAAATGTACCCCTAGGGGTAAATGTACCCCAGGTTACGAGCCCCTGGTCTAGTCTGTCTGTTTCGCTCTGATAAGCCTCTGGGTTGAAAACACCTAATCTTAACAAAACCGTACTTTGGTCTGACATAACGTTTCAGCAATAGCATGCAGTTAAAACACGCGGAAATTTATCAGTTACAGAATTAGAATATCGCGCTCGTTTGTCCTGTACTAAGGATGTCGATCGACGAACTTACAGTGAGCGATGTAGCCAAAACATTTATCGGTGCGATGACTCAAAAGTGTAGTGATATTGCAGTTCAGTTGTGGACTAGTGCAGCGCCGCAGTGTGTGTGCGTCACGCAATGCAAGCTGAAATCGATGATTGTAATGGTTCGTTCTGGAATTGGATTTTTTCAGTTGAAGTGGTGACTCGCACATATCAACGGAAATTATTTTACTGCTTGGTAGAGATGATCACTATTAGGTTTGCCGGTTGAATATCTGCCAGGATAGGAAGTTTTCAACTGGATACATTTATCACAACACTGCTTTTCAAGCGGGATCCGGATACGGATAAAGATATCCGATCTGAAACGCTCTTACTCGGTATTTCGAGGAATCAGGCTGTGAAATAAATTTTGTTCACTTTTGATCTCTTGGAGAAAATTGCACATTGTACTATCATTTGTTTATTATCTTCGGAAGTACCTTTCAAGCTTTCTGTGCCATGCCTCGGAGTCTATCTATGCGTTAATAAAGACACACTTTTGCATAGTTTTCGGATATTGGTAGTATGATTTCAACCGAAATAGAACTCGGATCGGATACGGTTATCACTTTTTAAAAACGGGATCGGATAGTAAAAAAACACCATCCGATCATCTCTTCTGCTCGGTACATTCAGTAACAAAAGCAAATTAGGTAAGAAATGAGTAGTAAAAACAGCATTTAATCAGTGCATTTGGTTAATGCACACATACATGGCAAACGAAGAATACCGATAGTGTTTCTACTACCCAAGTAATGCATTTATCTTAAAGTAGGCTGTAAAACGTTCCGAACGCGGATTACTTTTTATTTCTAAAGAAGTTCCTGACCAGGTTTCTATTGAACTCTACTTCAAAATTTTCGTACCTGAGTTTGAATGTGCCTTTGATAATGTAAATTGCTGGGTTAGTTTGCCTCGCATTATACGGATGAACATCTGTGGTCTGAGAATACTCTATGTAGCTGGTAGTTGTGATGTTTTGTATATATACATGAAATTGCTTATTTCATGGCTGTGAATATTTTTTAGTTGCTAAATATTCTGCGTTTTGCAAATGCTTGTTACTTCAGAAGTCGCCATTCCAGATGTGTTCAACATAGGCGTAGCCGGGGGGGGGCTAAGAGGCCATGCCCCACAAATTTTAGAAAATCTAGTCATTTGGTGCATTGAGAGGCGTTTTTTCAAACAAAATAGTGTTATTCGCCTAAAATGAAACATTGTGCTCCCCCCAAAAATTTTTGCCCCCCCCAAATTTCTGGGCTGGTGTTCAATCATCTCATCGCGCGATTCTAAACTAGCGATAGTCCAATAGTTGTTATGCATTTATGGCAATTGTGCAAGAGTACAGCAGCGCGCTATTATTAGCTGATACAGTAATGAATTGCTTGCTAAACAGATTTTGGTAGGCGGGCACTGCAAGCCCAGTTAAATCTTACTTTAAATCTCAATCTGTACTCAGCCTACAAAATTTAAATTTACATCGGTAAACTGAAATCGTTCTTCAAAACATCTTCGTAACTTGTCGCATCATGAAACTCGTTGCGCTGTGCGGATACAGCAAACTTTGTTGATCAACTGTTAAACTTGTTGATGAACTGTTAATCGGTTCGTGTTTGGACGTCGAGCTGACAGGACGTGTTTTTTCTGCTCTGACAACTGAGTTCCCGCAACGCGTTTGCCTAAAGGACAAAGCATGGATGCGAGAA